>LNAP01000008.1_pt1 | contig 205135 bp, 208 predicted proteins | sample 602601 | NCBI WGS metagenome assembly LNAP01 (sample SAMN02440304, study PRJNA202911) | soil metagenome | biome: Subtropical and temperate rainforests or woodlands; isolation source: soil samples (1 kg each in a 20% v/v slurry with milli Q water) were... ...
CATACGATGAGGTGCGGCTGCAAGCGTTGGTCGAGCAGGCGCAGGCGATGGGCGGCGCGGGCGAAGCCGCGCCGGTGCCGGAGGAGGCGCTGACGCCTGCGGACATTGCGGAGCGGCTGCGGGCGCCCGAATGGAAGACGCGCTATGCGGCGCTCGAGCGCTTAAAGCCGGCCCCGGAGCATTTGCCCATCGTAGAAACGGCTTTGTCCGACGACAATTTCTCTGTTCGTCGTTTAGCCGTCGTCTACTTGGGCGATATCAAGGGGCCTCAGGCGATGCAGCATCTGATGCGGATGCTGGTGCACGACCCGTCCGTCGCCGTGCGGCGGACGGCCGGGGACGCGCTGTCGGACATCGGCGACGCGGCGGCGCAGTCGGCGATGATCGAAGCGCTCGGCGACAAGAGCAAGATCGTCCGCTGGCGGGCGGCGCGCTTCCTTTACGATTGCGGCGACGAGGCCGCACTGGAAGCGCTCCTTACCGCCGAGAACGATCCCGAATTTGAGGTTGCGCTGCAAGCCCGCATGGCGGCCGAACGCATCGCTTCCGGCAATGCCGCCGCGGGCACCGTCTGGCAGCAGATGGCGCAGCAGCGCAAACCGTGATATAGTGTAGACTAACTTCATTAACCATGATGCGCGCAAAGCATGCGCCGTCATCCCGCAACTGATGCGGGCTGACGGCGCTTTTTCTTTCATAATTCCGCTGACGGACCGCGCTTCCCTCCATTAAAGAGCCTCCGGCCGAAGAGGCCGAAGGCTTGTTCGAAATATGGTTAATCCGCCTTGTTGCCGAAGGAGGTTTCGGGAGTCGTCAAGCGATCGTAGTAATCAAGGAACTTATCTTTCTCCGCGCTTTCCCGAAGCGCCATCGCAGTGCGAGGATGCTCGTTCAGCATGCCCGTGATCATGTAAGGGATAATATATCCCCACTCCCATTTCTCGCGCATTTCGATCATATGCTTCTCAATCAGTCCAAGTACCGGACGCACTTCATAACGCGGGTTCTTCAGATGGCTCAGCAGCAGCTCCGTCGGACAGTTGCCGGCTGCGCGGCCCATTCCGTACACCGAAGAATCAAGGTAGGTTACGCCGTTATCGACGCCGGTAAGCGTGTTGGCGAACGCCAGCTGCATATTGTTGTGCGTATGAATGCCCAGCGTCTTCTCCGGCAGCACTCGCGAGAACCTCGAGGTCAAGTACGAAATATCGCGGCTGTCCAAGCTTCCGTACGAGTCTACTATATACACAATGTCGATGTTGCTTTTGCCGATTTCCTGCAGCGCTTCCGTCAATTCGTTCTCCATCACGTGCGACAATGCCATAATGTTGATCGTCGTCTCGTAACCGAGCGAATGGAATTTCTCCGCAAGCTCGATGCCCTTGTCCACGTCCTTGATATAGCAAGCGATGCGGATCAGATCCAACAAGCTTTGTTCCCGCGGCAAAATGTCGTTCTCGTCGACACGGCCGATATCCACCAAAGCGGACAGCTTCGTATCCGTTTTCTGCGGGATGACCTCCTTCAGAAAGCCTTCGTCAAGGAAACGCCACGGCCCTGCACTCCCGCCCTTTAACAGCTTCGGGGAATTCTTATATCCAATTTCCATATATTCGACGCCGGCTTCGCTCAAGCCATAGTACAAGTCTCGAACGAACTCGACACTGAATTCCCAGTTGTTGACTAAACCGCCGTCACGGATGGTACAGTCCAAAATTTTGCAGTTTGCGTTCTTTACCATTTTACGTGCCTCCCAATCATATCCGTCCGTTCGATGCTTATCCAAATCGCGGATGGCTTGTGTATTACGTTACATTATAGTGTTCTCTTTCCTAGTCCACAACCAATGTTTCCTAAAATGGACGCACGTTCGAAAACGCCCCAATGGATTTCCGCAAATTTTTTGCTAGGTGGAAGCCTTTTACTATGTTATAATTTCACTAGGTGAAACATTAGGGGTGATAACCGTGAAGCAACAATGGATCTTTATTTTTGCGCTTGTATTCGCATTAATTATTGCCGTTTTCTCCGTTGTAAATGTGGCGCCCGTACCGGTCAACTACGTATTCGGCGTAGCCCAATTCCCGCTCATCATGGTCATTCTCGGATCTGCGTTAACGGGCGGATTCATTGCCGGCCTGCTGGCGACCACCCAGATGGTTCGGCAGCACCGCAGCTTCCGGTCGCTGCAGCGAGAGCTGACGGCGGCGAGAGACGCACTTGCCCAAGCGAAGCAGGAAGCGCAAGCGGCGCTGACGGCAGAACCCGAGGCCCAGGCAGAGAAAGAAAGCCCGAAGGACGGCGAGTCGTCCGATTCGACTCAGGAGAACGTCTCCGGCACGTCCCAAGAAACGCCAAAGCAGCAGTAGCTCCAAGCGGGCTTAATAAAGAACGGCCAGAGCGCCCGCGCCCTCCGGCCATCCGGGATTCCCGTGCCAGACAGCATCAAGCTACTGCACGGGGAATTGCTTTTCCAACACCTGCTGGACCCTTGTAACCCCTTGGCTCATCGAATGGCCGCCGCCGACGGCAGCCGCTACCGCGACGGCCTCCAGCACCTCCTGCGGGGCAGCCCCCGCCGCAACCGCTTCCGTCGCGTGGTAGACGGTGCATACCTCATTATTGGCAAACAGCGCAATCCCAAGAGCCACAAGCTGTTTATGTTTCCGGCTCAATTGCCCGTCCGCGAAGCAAGCCGCCGTAAATGCGTTATACGCCTCCACCACGTTCGGTAGCGCCTCGTTCATATGACCGACACCGAGCTTATAAGCATCGACCTTTTCGTTCAATACGGATTGAACCATCGCCGCAACAGCCTCCTGTACCGAAATTTACCGCCTCTTAATCCCGGAGCTTAATGTACCCTTGGTCCAACACAATTAAACGCCTCAAAAGCGGAAGGCAATACAAAAAGCAGCTCCGTCTTCCGACCATTCGGATTCCGGAGCTGCTTCACGGCAAACAGCCGCCTCAATCGCATTAAAACTTCTTCGCGTCCTTCGTAATTTTACGGGCGACACCGGTCTCGATCGCCGCTTGGGCAACCGCCCGGCTCACCCGGTCAACGACTTTATCATTAAACGTGCTTGGGATGATATAAGATTCGTTTAGCTCCTCGTCGCTGACAACAGAGGCGATCGCGCGCGCCGCTGCAATCTTCATCTCTTCATTAATGGTCGTTGCGCGGCAGTCCAGCGCGCCCCGGAAAATGCCCGGAAAGCACAAAACGTTGTTGATCTGGTTCGGATAGTCGCCGCGGCCCGTCGCCATAATGCGTACATAAGGCTCCGCCGCTTCCGGCAAAATTTCCGGCTCCGGATTCGCCATCGCAAACACGATCGCGTCCTGCGCCATCTTTTTCACGTCCTCAACCTTCAGCAGGCCGGGACGGGAAACGCCTATAAATACGTCGGCGCCCACAATCACTTCGGAGATGGAGCCCCGAAGCTTGTTTGGATTCGTCCGCTCCGCCAGCCACTGCCAGCTCTGGTACTCGTACGTTTCGCCTGGCACAAGCGCGCCGTCGCGATCCACGCAGATCAGTTCGCCGACACCGGCGGATAACAATATTTTGGAGCATGCCGTGCCGGCCGCGCCGATGCCGACCAGCACCACTTTAATATCCTCCATGCGCTTGCCGACCAAGCGCAGAGCGTTTAACAAGCCCGCCAACAGCACGACCGCCGTTCCGTGCTGGTCGTCGTGAAACACAGGAATGTCAAGCTCCTGCTTGAGGCGCTCTTCAATCTCGAAGCAGCGCGGAGACGCGATATCCTCCAGATTAATGCCGCCGAAGGCAGGAGCAATCTGCTTGATCGTGCGAATGATTTCTTCCGTATCCTTCGTATCGAGGCAGATCGGGAACGCATCGACGCCCGCCAGCTGCTTGAACAGCATCGCCTTCCCTTCCATGACCGGCATCGCCGCTTTCGGACCGATATCGCCTAAGCCAAGCACCGCCGTTCCGTCGGAGACGACCGCCACCGTATTCCGCTTGATCGTCAGCGAGTACGCCTTGCTCTCGTCCTCATGGATCGCCATGCAGACGCGGGCGACGCCCGGCGTATAAACGCGGGAAAGGTCGTCCCGGTTGACGATCTTGACCTTCGGCTGCATCTCAATCTTCCCGCCAAGGTGAACGAGGAACGTCCGATCCGATACGTTGATGACGCGGATGCCCGGCAGCGCGCCGACCGCCTCCGTCAGCGATTCCATGTCGCTCTCGACGACATTTACCGTAATATCGCGGATGGTCGTTTCCTTCGAGGCGCGAATGACGTCGATCGCCACGACGTCGCCTCCCACATTCGTAATTTCCGAGATGACTTGACCGAAGCTCGTTTTCGTCTTGTCCATCTCGATCCGCATGATCACACTTGTCCCAATTGCCATTTTTTCTCACCCTTCCGATATGGAATTGGATTGAACCTTACCCTTTATTTCTCAGGTTCCGCGCCCAAGAACAAACCGTTCAATCACGGCACGAACGCCTTCATCGTTATTGCTGAGCGTAATATAATCGGCTATTCGCTTCAGCGGCTCCACCGCATTCGCCATCGCTACGCCGAGCCCCGCCGCTTCGATCATCTCATGATCGTTCCACGAATCGCCGATCGCGATCGTCTCGCTGCGGTCTATGCCGTAATGCGCGGCAAGATGCAGCAGCGCATGCCCCTTCGTTGCTTCCGGGTGAACAAATTCAAGATAATTCGGCTTCGACTTCGTCAAGTGCACGCGGTCCCCGAACCGCTCCTGCAGCTCCGGCATCCATGCATCCAGCTTCTCCGGCTCATCAATGATGAGCAGCTTCGCCGAGCCTTGTTCCGCGAACGCCCGGAAGTCGGTCCGGACCTCGTACGGCACGCCGGTCAGCTTCGAGTAGGCCTTTACCTTCTCGTTGTCCGCCGATGCGTACAGCTTGTCGTCAATATAGCCTTGCAGATGCAGACCTCGTTCCTCCGCATACGCCGCGATCTCCTGCGCCGCCGCTGCGGGGACAGGCCGCTCATACAGAACGGAACCGTCCAGCAAATTTTTGATCAAGGCTCCCTGATACGTAATGATCGGCACGTTCATCCCAAGCCGGCTTGCCACCTGCCGCGCCGATGAGAACATTCGACCAGTGGCCAATGTGACGACGACCCCTTGCCGCACCGCTTCATCCAAAGCGGCGCGAGTCCCCGGCGTTACCTGCAGGTCGTCGGTAAGCAGCGTATCGTCCACATCAATCGCAACAAATCGATAAGCCTTTTGTTGTGCACCCATATTGATTACACCATCCTCATTTCCGGCCGAAATCCGCTTTGATTTCACCCCAGACCTCAGTTTCCCACTTCAGAATTCGATTGCGGTACGTATTCCGGTTCAACCACGCCAGCGCCCGGTCGACCAGTCTCCAGATGTCCGCCGTCGAATCGTCGCGAACAAGCGTCGTAGCCACATGCTTCTCCCTGACCCACTTGATCGCGGTGCGGGAATCGCTGTATACGGGCTTATCGCTTCCAAGCTTTTGCAAATAAGCCAAGCCGTGAACAATGGCAAGAAACTCCCCGAGGTTATTCGTTCCTTTCGGAATCGGACCTTGATGGAACAGCCGCTCCCCCGTCCGCGTATCCACCCCCTGATATTCCACAATACCCGGGTTTCCGCTGGAGGCCGCATCTACAGAGATGCTGTCAGGCTCATAGTCCCCCACCGGAGCGGCCGCTTTCGCCGGCTTTCCGCGAACCGCACCACCCGGCGAACCGTTGGCGCCCGCCGCCTTGAACGAAGCGGCATAGCCTTGCCCGTAAGCGCGTTCCGCTTCAGCCATCGTCGGATACGATTTATATTTGGCGCCGGTAAAACCGTCCACCTGCGCCTTACATTCATTCCATGTCGTATAAATGCCGGGATCTCGCCCCACCCACACGACGTAATATTTCGATTGCACCATTCGTGTCACCACCGCCACCGATTGTAACACATTCGCCGCTTCCTGTTTAGCATCACCTCATCATCCATAATAGAACTGCAATAAAACCCGCTGTCGCAACGACGTAAATCGCCGTCAGCCTCACCCAATTCGGCAGCGAGTTCCGGTCATACGCCGGGTTGCCCTCCCGATTTTCCTTCGATGCTCCGATCCACAACGTCGCCACCAAACCGATGAGCAAAATGCCGATCACCAACGCGTACATCCATATTGAATTCACACAACTGCACCATCCTTCGATCAATTAGGTACATTATACCTTACTTTCCTCTGCCGTACTGCACTTCGCCGCCCAAGCGTTTCATGATACAATAGGGATGTGTTTTTTAGGGAGGCATTTATAATGAACGTAGCATTTTTTATTTATCCGAAAGAAAACGTCGTTACACTCACACCGAACCACACGATGCGCCAGGCGCTGGAACGAATGGACCGCAACGGATACACCGCCGTTCCGCTGGTGGATGAAGAAGGCCGTTATGCCGGCACGATCACGGAGGGCGACCTCCTTTATATGATGAAAAATTCCCCCGAGCTGAAGTTCACCGAGACGCACAGAGTCTACTTAAAAGAGGTCCCGCGGCGGCGCTCCGTCGTCCCTGTACGAATTGACGCCGTCATGGACGATTTAATCAAGCTTGCCGTTTCGCAAAATTTCGTCCCGGTCATCGACGACATGGGCGTCTTCATCGGCATCGTCCGCAGAAGCGATATTATCGAATATTGTTATGGGAAAATGGGCGCAACTCCGGCTTCTTCCCTCTTAGAAGCAAATACGGGAACGCGCGAGGCATAACAGGCACATAAGACAAGATTTGACGGAATAATCTGTTATTACCTATAATTTCAACTAAAACATGAAGGAGGTGTATTCTACCCTGCTCAAGAGCAAGACGCAGCCAGGGTAGAGACTACTTGAGCGGTGATCCTTCGCCCTTACCAGGTTTGTTTAGCGTATTTTTAATTGCGTGTCTCGTATTTTTGAACGGTTTATTTGTCGCTGTCGAATTTGCCATGATGAAAGTCCACGCCTCCCGGATCGATGCGCTGATCCAGCAAGGCCACCGGCGTGCGGCATTCGCCCGGCGCTTGACAACGAGTCCCAATGCTTACCTTTCCGTGTGCCAGCTAGGCATCACCCTTTCCTCGCTCGGCTTAGGCTGGATTGGGGGACCGGCCGCCGCCTACTGGTTGGAAACGACGTTTACCGGCTCTATCTCATCAAATTTGGCCTATCCTCTTTCCTTCGCCATCGCCTTCGCCTTCATCGCAGTGCTTCATATTGTGCTAGGAGAACTTTTCCCAAAAACGCTGGCCATTCGTAAATCGGAACAAATTACGCTGTGGGCCGCAATTCCTCTCCATATTTTCTACAAGGCAGTGTATCCCATCATTTGGTTCTTGAACGGACTTGCAAACCGGCTGCTGCGCCTCGTTGGCATTGAGCCCCTCGACGAAGGCAAATCGGCACATACGGAAGAAGAAATCCGCGAGCTCATGCAGGAGAGCAGCAAGAGCGGACATATCGACAGCAACGAGCTGACGCTTGTCGACAATGTGTTCGACTTTGCGGATACGACCGCGCGCGAAATCATGATTCCGCGCACCGAGATGATCTGCCTCTACTTAGATGTTCCGTTCGCCGAAAACATGACGAAGGCGATCCGGGAAAAGCATACGCGTTATCCGGTTTGCGAAACGGACAAAGACAACATCGTCGGATTTGTGCACATTAAAGATTTGCTGGAGATTGACGGAACCGGAGATCTTCGCGCACTGATGCGGCCGATCACCTCCGTACCGGAATCGATGTCGATCAGCAAGCTGCTGCGAGTCATGCAGCGAAAGCGCTCACATATGACGCTGCTGATCGACGAATACGGCGGCACCTCCGGCCTCGTGACGTTCGAAGACATTATTGAAGAAATTGTCGGCGAAGTCCGCGACGAGTTCGACGAGGAGCGTCCTTCCATCGAGATGAAAGACGGCGAAACGTATTCGATCGACGGCCTTCTGCTGATCGAGGATGTGAATGACTTTTTCACCTTGGACATTCCGACAGAGGTGTACGATACGATCGGCGGCTGGGTGTACGGCCAAGTGGAAAGCCCTCCGCGGAAAAATCAGCGCGTGCTGCTCGACGGCTTCGAGTTCATCATCGAAGAGACGGAAAATTTACGCGTCTCCCGGATCATGGTGCGCAAACGCAGGGCGGAGCCGCTGCTTGCACTCGGCGGGTGACGGTGCGGCCGCTCCCGTTCGCCAATGCAAACAAGCGCCTTCCAGCCGGCGGCCGATCCGCCGCACTGCGAAGGCGCTTACAGTTTTTTCTCGTGAAATTAAAGCTTTAGACGACCACCGCTCGCTTCAGCGCACGGATGGATGCGTTGTGCAAGCCTTCATGAAACAACGAAAACGTCAGCAGACCCCCAATGGTGTCAATTTTGCCGTCAAATCGCGGAAAGGGATTGGCCGGCCGCTCCTCCAGCTTGTCGCACAGCAGCGCGCGAATGCGATCCGGCTGTTCCGCGAGGCGAGCGGCTAAGTCCGCAAGCGATGGCGGCTCCAATTTCCAATCGGACGGCTTCGTGCCGCTGCAAAACATATCGATATAGCTTTGCGGCAAGTCAAGCGGAAAGCCCGCAAAATGAAAGGCCAATCGCTCCTGCACAAGATAGATATGCCCGAGATGCCAACGGATCGTGTTGTTCCAGCCCTTTGGCTGAATGTCCGCCTCTTCGTCGGAAATTTCACCGATCGTTTCCAGCGTAACGGAGCGGATCATCCCGATCTGATCCAAAATCACTCTTCCGTCCATTCCTTTCCCCCCATTCATACAGTCCTTGCCTCGGCAACAGCGTCCACGAACTTCCTTGCCGTCTGTTCGATTTCGTCGAACTTGCCGGCTTCAATCCGTTTCTTGTCCACAAGCGAGCTTCCAAGACCGAATCCCGCCGCCCCCGCGCGGACATACTCTTCAATATTGTCCAACCGGACACCGCCGGTCGCAATGATCGGAATCGACTCGAGCGGGGCTCGAATTTCTTTCAAATACCCAATGCCCAGGGACGCCATCGGAAACAGCTTCACCGCACGGGCGCCGGCTTTCCAGGCGCGTACGATTTCCGTCGGAGTCATCGCTCCGGGAAACACATCGACGCCACGCTCAAGCCCATAAGCCACCACCGCTTCGTCCAGGTTCGGCGAGATGAGAAATTGAGCGCCTGCAGCGACCGCTTCCTTCGCCATCTCAAGATCCAATACCGTCCCCGCTCCGATGTACGATTGTCCGTCGAAACTCTCCCGCCATCTGGAAACGATGGAAAGTGCCCCTTCCGTATTCATCGTCACTTCCATCAACCGTATGCCTCCCCGGACGAGCGCGGCAGCCGTCTCATCCGCCGGCTTCTCCGCCACTCCGCGAAAGATGGCAATAATTTTGCGCTCTGTAAGCGTCTGCATGATATCCAACTGCAAGTTCCTCCTCGGGGCGGCTCTCTTCCAACATTTTACCATAGGAACCTGTAACAGAGAATAGAAATACGGGAAGGGACATGTTTCAATACGAAAAATGAAGCGGCTCCCAACTTTGGCTTGACTTTATCCGCAATAATCGTACTATTGTTAGTAGTACACTTAGTTCATATATGATGAAAAGGACATGAGGTGAACCGATGCGTGATCATTAATTTGAACGAGCCGAGCATGCTGCCGATCTACGAGCGGATCGTCCATCAGACGAAGGATCAAATCGCAAGAGGAATACTTCGGCAGGGCGATAAAATCCCGTCCGTCCGGGAGCTGTCCGCGTCTCTGCTCATTAATCCGAACACGGTCAGCAAGGCGTACCAGGAGCTGGAGCGGCAAGGCGTCATCCTCACAATTCGCGGGAAAGGCACCTTCGTCGCCGAGCCCGCCGCTTCTCCCGGAATGGAGCGGGAACGGCTGGAGCTGCTGCGCAGCGATTTGAAGCGGATCGTCGTAGAGGCGCGCCATCTCGGGATGAGCCGGGCGCGCCTGCTGGAGTGGATCGGGCAAGAAGTTGATCAATATTGGGGGAACGAACATGTTGACAGCAACGAAACTGAGTAAAACGATCGAGGGGCAGCACGTTCTTCGCAACGTCGAGTTTACCCTTGCGCCGGGCCGGGTCATCGGTTTGATCGGCCGGAACGGCGCGGGCAAGACAACGCTTCTAAAAACGATGGCAGGCATCCTTGACCCGGATTTCGGCACGGTGGAGTGGAACGGTCGCTCCGTGCATCGCCATCCGGAATTGAAACGAAACATCGTGTTTATACCCGACAGTCCGGAGGCGTTCTTCGGCTACACTCCGCTGGAAAGCGCCAAGCTGATGTCGATGGTGTATCCCGATTTCGATTGCGCCTTCTTCGAGCAGACGCTCCAGCGGTTTCAGCTGCCGGCAAACCGGAAGGTCCGCCAGCTGTCGAAGGGAATGCGGATGATGTTCAGCACGGCGTTGGGTTTGGCCGCGAAAGCAGGCTACGTGCTGCTGGACGAGCCGACGAACGGCGTCGATCCGATCGCTAAGAAGCAGCTGCTGTCTATCTTGATGGAAGCTGCCGAGGCGGGATCCACATTGGTGATTTCCTCCCATCTGCTCGAAGAGCTGGAACGGATGACGGACACGATTCTCATGATGAAGTACGGCAGCGTCGAGACGTATTCCACTGAGCATACGATGAACGGTGACATGATGAAGCTGCAGCTTGTGTTCCGGAACGAGGACGATGCCAAGCTGGTGATCTCGGAGAGAGTTCACCTGTTGGAGCACGTCGGCCGCGTGTTTACGCTGCTGCTTGAGGGCGGCGAACAAAGCGCCGCATGGCAAGAGCTCAAGGCGCTCGATCCGATCGTGATGGAGCCGCTTCCGGTAAAGCTCGAAGACCTATACATTTGGAAACTGGGGGGCGGGAACGATGTTGTATAAGGCGCTTTGGTGGAGGGAGTGGAGGGCGGCCCGATGGCTGCTTTGGCTGCTGCCTGCGGCGCATTTTTTGGTTTTAGGGATGCAGCGTTTAAATCTATGGTACATGCAGGACGAAGGTTGGATTCGGCATCGGCTTCTGCAGATGGACACAAGCGTCCAGGCTTACATGGACGGCTCGCTAGAATCCGGCGCGCGAATGATCGTGATAATGGGGATGATCGTGCTGGCATTGCTGCAAATCGGATCGGAGCGGCGCAACGGCTCCCAGGAGCTGCTATTTTCGCTGCCCTTTTCCCGGGGAACCGTTTTTGCGACGAAGCTCGCTTTCGGCCTGGCGTTAATTGCCGCAACCTTTACGCTGAATACGCTTGTAGATATGCTCATTATGGCAAACTCCCCCGCCGCCCAATATTTCAGCTTCACGTACCATCTCGCCCAATGGGGATACTCGATGCTGTGCGCGGCGGCCATCTATGCGCTGGCGTTGTTTATCGGCACAATCTGCGGCAGTGTCGCTTCTCAATCGGTGCTGTCCTTCTTAATGTGGGTTCTGCCGTTCGGGCTGCTGACGCTGATCGAATTTTTCCTGCAGATTCATGACCTGTTTCCTGCTCTATACGCCGGCAACCACACCTATCGGACCATTCAGGACGCTTTAATTCTAGGGAATTACGTATTTGTGGATCACTACTTTTTCAGCTTCTTCCATGCCGCAATGATGGCTTTTCTGCTGTTCGCTTCCGCCTTAGGCGGAATGATCGCTTATGAGCGCAATCAAGTCGAGCACAACGGCAAATTAATGGTGTTCGCCGTTTGGGAGAAGGTGCTAAAGATCGGTTTCATATTTTGCTTCACGCTGATCGGCGGTATGTTCCTATATGCGATGCTCGGTTCGGAAAGACTTGCCGCGTTTTATGCAGGGGCATTGATCGCGCTCGCCCTCAGCACGGTCATCATTCAAAGGCTGACAAGAATGCGGTTGAAAATTTGATGGATCCATACGGTACGGTCTCACAGGCAAGGTTCGCTGTGAGACCGTTTTTTATGAAACCGTTCATGTCATCCTTTCCTCCCGCCGTACCTGTACTGCGCAAATTTTGAACTCCGGCATGCGGCTGAGCGGATGGAGCGCATCGTTCGTCAGCCGGTTGATGGACAGCGCTCCTCCCCAGTGAAACGGCACGAATACGGTCGTCGGATGGATGTTCTCGGTGATGCGAAACGGAAACGCCGCGCTGCCCGTCTCGTCGCAAGCCGGACGTAATCGTTCGGGCGAAGGCCGATTCGCTCCGCCAACGACGGGTGAATTTCGACCGCCGGCACGGGCGCCTTCGCGTGTAACGGTTCCGTCCGCCTTGTCTGAGCGCCGCTAAGATATTGGCTGCCTACCCGGCCTGTCGATAAAATGTAAGGATATTCGCGGCATGGGGTTTCGGCAGGAATGCCCGGTTCGATCGCATGCAGCCTTGCTTTGCCGTCAGGGTGTGCGAAGCGGGGCTCGAACAAGCAGGGCGTGCCCGGGTGGGCCTCGTCTGGACAAGGCCAGAACAGCCCCCCTTCGCTTTGGAGCCGCTTGTACGTCATGCCGCTGTAGTCCGCTTTCCCGCCGGCCGTCGCTCGGCGAAGCTCGTCGAACACAGCCTCGGCATCACGGAAGGCAAAATGCTTCCCCGCCCCCAGCCGGTCGGCAAGCTCGCGAATAATGTGCATATCCAGCTTCACGGTTCCCGGGGTGTCGAGCGCCTTCGGCCGATGAAACACGCGCCCCTCGACATTCGTGATCGTGCCTTCCGCTTCGAGGAACGAGGAGCCGGGAAGGAGCCAGTGCGCATAGCGCGCCGTCTCGGTTTCGAACAAATCAACGACAACCAAAAGCTCAAGCTTCTTCAGCGCTTCCTCGACACGCCTCGCATTCGGGCTGGACACAAGCGGATTAGAGCCTAACACGATCATCCCCTTAATGTCCCCGTCCATCACTTTGTCGAACAGCTCGTAAGCGGACACGCCTTTGCCGGGCAACGATTCAGGCTCTACTCCCCACACAGCGGCCACATGGCGGCGGGCTTCAGGGTCCTCGATCAGCCGATAGCCGGGCAGCTGATCCGCCTTCTGTCCATGCTCGCGCCCGCAACGCCGAGCAGCAGGGCGACGATTTGCAGCTCGCTCAAGCTGTCGGCAAACCGCCAGCCCCACACGAGCGGCACCATCGTCATCAGGAGGCCGATTTGACCGGTGCGCTTCGGCCCTATATAATCGGTCATCCATCCGAGAACAAGCCGCAATATGGAGCCGCCGAGCACCGGCAGAGCGACAAGATTCGCGCGCTCCGCGGCGTTCAGATCATATTCTCCGGCAATAATCACCGCAAGCGGGCCTAACAACACCCACACCATGAAGCTGATGTCAAAATACAGAAACGCGCTAAATAATGACGGCTTATGCCCGGCCTTCATGAAGCTTTTCGCTTCCATGCATCTTCACTCCCTCATTCTTTGTATCCCGAAGCTCAAAAACGAGAAGGCCGCATCACGGCACGGAACGTTCCGTACGTGATCGCGGCCTCTTTGCCAACGGGACGCGCACGGCATTGTGCGCATCTCGCATGTATATATCACTGCTTGGATATCACCTCTTTGTGATGCCCTTATTATAATTTCAGGAAAATAAATATGTCAATATATATAACACAAAATATTAATTATTTTGAATTCCTTTATTTTGTGTTATATTTGCGTTACTTATTTGATTGCGAGTGAATAAAGACACGACAAGGATAGGAGGTAATCTCATGCTGCAGTCGTTCCTCGTCATACGTCAAGCGGAAACAGCAGTTCCAGCATATAAATCGAGCTTCGAGGATGAATACGAGGCCGAGTGGGACGCTGGCTCCTCCGCTTTCGAGGACCCGGCCCCGCTGCTTTCGGCCGCCGGATTTCGAATGAAAGAAACAATTTTCGAAACAAATTCGAATCTCGATTATGTAAGAAAATATGACGCAATTGTATTCCATCTTCCGTATTCCATCCTTAAGGAACATCTAGATACCGACGCGGAACCCTTCCGCTCCCTGCCGTTATTTTGGTGGTGCCACAACGAGCCGATCATCCATAATTGCAAACTGGCGGACAGCATAGACGGCATCTTATATCCGGGACTGACCGTTTCCAAGCTTCATTGGTCGCTATTGCTCGCTACGAAGCAGTATATGCAGCGTACGCAGTGGAACAAAGAACGCGAACAGCTGCTTGCGAAGCTGGAGGACCGGAAATGGATCGATCGAGCCAAGTCGATTCTGTCGGAAGTGAAGAATATCACTGAGGCCGAAGCGTATGAGTTTCTCCGCAAGCAGGCGATGAATGAACGAAGGCGGCTTGTCGATGTGGCCGTATCGATTGTTAGGGTGTACACATTGCTGAAAGAACAAAATCCGAGGGGGAAGTCGCGATGATCGATTTGATTCAAGAAGTAGGAAGAGGAAAGCGCGGGGCTCGCGATTTAACGTATGAGGAAGCGGTTCAAGCCGCCGAGCGTATCGTGAGCGGCGAGGCGACCGACGCGCAAATCGGCGCTTTTCTCGTCGCCGAACGCATCAAGATGGAGAGCACAGAAGAAATTTTAGCTTTCGTCCATACACTTGCCGCCCACAGCGTGCGGCATCCGCTGCCCGGCTCGCTGGATTGTGCGGGCCCATACGACGGGCGCCGCCATTCCTTCTTCGCCACCCTCCCCTCTGCATTCGTACTGGCCGCCAACGGGATCCCGGTCACCCTTCACGCTTCTTCCCCGCTCCCCCCGAAATGGGGGGTTGCGCTGTCCGACGTGATCGGCGAGTGGGGAGTGCGGCTGGATTCGCTTGAACGGCTCCGGTATGCTGCGGCGGTGAGCGGTTTTTGGTTCGTGCCCAGCGCGCTCGGCTGTCCACCGCTTGCCCGGCTCGAGCGAATTCGGAAGGAGCTGGGTCTGCGCACCGTATTAAATACGGCCGAGAAGCTGCTTCGCTATTCCGAAGCTCCTTACCTCGCCTTCGGCGTATTTCACGGAACCGTGTTCGAAAAAATGGCGGCGCTCGTCACGAAGCTCGGGATTGAACGGGCGTTGATCGTGCAAGGTATGGAAGGCTCCGAGGATGTGCCGGCTCACCGCCGCTCGCGCTTGTATCGGGTAGAGAGCGGCGTGCCCGAGCTGATCATTATGGATCCGGAGCTTTACGAGCTGCATGCGGAGGCGGAGGAAACGCCGAAAACCGCAAAGGAGCAAGCGGAGCTGGCAAGGCTTGTCCTTTCCGGCGAGGCGGAATACTCTTATACGAATATGACGATCCTCAACAGCGGACTTCGCCTGTGGCTGACCGGCGCCGCCGGAACGATCGAGGAAGGCCTGGAGCTGGCGAGAGTGACGCTGGCTTCGGGGCAGGCGCACCGAAAATTCATTGCCTGGATGGAAGCCGTGCATACAAGCGCCGTCTCTTCCCCCGCTCGGCCTTAAGGGTCTAATACTCTATTAAAATGAGCGGCGTTCCGAGCGTAACTCGCAGTTTAAGCAATTCCGTATCCCGATGGACCGCCGCCTGCAATTGGACCGCTTGATCCCCGATGCGCACCGATGCCTGAAACTCCTCGGCGGTGTACGAGGCGCTGCGCGAACCGGCGTCCTCGTAACGGTCTGCGGTCGGGTAACGGGCGTCCAGCTCCTCCCATAACGCCAGCGCCGACGAACCGTCCTTCATCCAGCCCTGCACATTCACATACCATGCGCCCTGCACTCCGGCCTTCGACACCCGTTCGCCCTCCCGGGCGGCCCAGTCGAGCGCAAGCTTCATCTGCTCCGGTCCCCGCCCCGATTGGCGAAGCAGCAGCTCGCAGCCGTGCGGAGCCGACTCGCAAGCGGAGTCCGCCCGCAGTCCGCGATACGTCACCGTAAGCTGCTGCTCTTCCTCCTCCACCCAGTTTCCGGCCAAAGCAATCAACCGCTCCGCATCGTTCAGCGGAAAGGCTTGCCCCCCATTACCGGCAGCCGCGGACCATCCGGCACCCGCCAGCGCGGCGGCAAACAGCATCAACAAACCGGACATCGGCAGCAATATAGCTTTGGCGTTCATCTTGAGCTCCACCCTCTCTAGCAATCTATCAACTAGTCATAGGATGGTCCGGCGGGAACCTTTTTAAACCTCCATAGTCAAAAAAGCGCCTCTCGACTACAAGCCGCCACGGTCCGCCATCTCCCAAAACGCATCGATGGTAACAGCGAGCGCGTCCGCAAGCGGCTGAGGCTCGCCCTGGAACGGATGCTTCGCACAAAAGGTGTGATCCCCCTCAGCAATGCGCACCCACTTTACGGCAGAGTTCGCATCCACCAGCATAGCGGACCCCTCGATCAAGCTTGCAATATCGCGCGTCCCCTGCACAAGCACGACCGGCAGCTTCGCCGTACGGGCACGGTCGATGACGACAAAACGCTCCCGATTCGCATCGAGATCATCCAAAATGACGCGGTCGAGCGGCATCGGCTGTCCGGTGCGGGCGTTCTCAATGTACGCCCGCCCTTCCTCCTGCATGCGCTGCCGCACCGCGCCAAACGATAGCCCCAGCCTCACCGCGCCGTTCCAGCACACGACGCCCGCCACCGCTTCCGGGTGGTCGAACGCGTATACGAGCGCTTCGCCGCCGCCCCTGCTGTGGCCGAGCAGCAGCACTTTGCCGCCTGTCGGCTGGCGTCCCGGCACCGGGAGCGTCCCGTTCCGAATGTGCGTAACGAGCGTGTCCAAATCGTCCAGATTGCCCGAGAACGTCTGCTTTGCGAATTTCTCCAGCTCGTCGAATTCGGTGAGCGATGCGCCTACGCCGTTGTTCGCGTAATTAAACCGGACCACGTCGAACGACGCGGCGGCAAGCCGTTCCGCCGCGGGCGGGAACATTCCCCAATCTTTAAACCCTTTAAACCCGTGACAAATCACGATCGTCGCTTTCGGTTCTCCGCCCGCAGCCGGATGAAAGTCTCCGCGAATCGTACGATCCTCGCCCGGTATCAGCTCGAAGGAATGGGACATAAGCAGCCTCCTAAGAAATCGGATTTTTTAACCTGTTTCCCCAATTGTATCAAAAAGAGGGCGTCACGGCGCCTGCTGCATCCGTCCCCCCCCGGTTGGGCGGGCTTTATACTGCAGCTCGTATAATCGGAAATAATAGCCGCGATTCGCCAGCAGCTCCGCGTGATCGCCGATTTCCCTCACCTTGCCCTTATGCATCACGATAATTTGGTCCGCATGCTGAATGGTCGACAGCCGATGCGCCACGACCAGCGTCGTACGCCCGCGCGACATATTCGCAAGCGCCTCCTGCACGACCAGCTCCGTTTCCGTATCGATGTTGGAGGTCGCTTCATCCAGGATAAGCACCTGCGGCTTGAACGCGATCGCTCTGGCAAACGAGAGCAGCTGGCGCTGGCCCAGCGAGAGCGTAATGCCGCGTTCGCCGAGCAGCGTATCGTAGCCCTCCGGCAGCCCGCGCACAAATTCGTCCATGCGCACCTGCTGCGCCGCCTCGACCACTTCCTCGTCGGAGATGCGCTCCTCACTGAGCCGAATGTTCGACGCGATCGTGCCGGTGAACAAAAACACGTCCTGCTGAATAATCCCGACAGCCCGCCGCAGCTCCGCGATCGGCACCTCCCGGATGTCTATGCCGTCAAGCAATATGCGGCCCTGCTGAATATCGTAGAAACGGTTCAGCAGCTGGATGATCGAGCTTTTGCCGGCACCGGTCGCCCCGACGAACGCCGCCGTTTCGCCGGGGCGGATCGTAAAGGAGACGTCCCGCAGCACCCACTCTTCTCCTTTGTAAGCGAACCAGACGCGATCGAACACAATTTCGCCGCGCAGCGGCTGCGGGAGCGCCGCGGGACGCTCCGCCTCCTTCATCCCCAGCGGTTCGTCGAGCGTCTCGAAGATGCGCTCCGCGCCGACCATGGCCATCTGAATTTGCGTATACTTTTCCGCCAAGCTCGTCAGCGGGTTAAAGAACTGCCGGACGTAGATCGTAAAGGCGAACAGGACGCCGAACTGAAGCGAGCTGTCGAGCACCCGCACGCCTCCGTACCAGAGCAGCCCCGCAACCGCCAAATTCCCGACCAGCACGATGATCGGCTGAAAAATCGAATTGACGACCGACGATCTCATCCCGGCCTTGTAGTACGATTCATTCAGCTCATGGAACAGCTCCCACTGCTTCCGCTCGCGCACGAACAGCTGCGTAATCCGCATGCCCGACAAGTTTTCGGCGAGGAATGAATTGAGCCAGGACAAGATCGTCCGCGTCTTCCGCTGCGCCTCGCGAATGACCGTCTTGTACCAGAAGGCGATCGCAGCAAGAATTGGCAGCACAATAAGCGTCAAGAGCGTCAGCTCTACGCTCATATAAAACATTACGCCGATAATTCCGACCAGGACGAGCACGTCCTTCACCAGCGTCACGATGACCTGCGTAAACATGTTGTTCAGCGACTCCGTGTCCTGCGTCACCCTGACGACGAGCCGACCTGCCGAATTGCGGTCGTAGAACGACATCGGCATCTTCGCCAAATGGCGGAACAATTGATCGCGGATCGTATACAGAATGCCCTGCCCTGCGTACTGCAGCACATTCATCTGCCACACGCTCAGCATCGCCGCCCCGACGACGGCGATCAGGAATATGCCTCCAAGCCGCCAAAAGCCTGCGTAGTCATCCGTCTGAAAAGCGTCCTTCTCCGCCTCTGAGAGCGCCCTTGCCGGGAACGTCTGGCTGTCGCCGAAGGAAACCGCATAGCTGCCTCCCTCCCCTTCCGTAACGACAGGCGCATCGGTCTCCCCGGCGGGAATCCAACCCGAAATAAGATAAGAACGATCCACTGTGTCGACGATCTGGAATTTCGCAAGCCCCGCCGCTATCACATCGTCCGGTTCGTGGCCGACTCGGGCAAAGGACAGCCCGTCGATTTCGGCGGACAGCGGCTCCAAGCCGACCGACCGCAGCCGCTCCGGAGATTCAGCCGCCGCCATCGGCAGCACATACCCGTTGATATGATCGTCAATGGCAATCTTAATTAAATACGTTCGCCCGATATCCGCCGAGACAACAAGAAAGGCCAGCACTACACATAAAACAAACTGCTTCCAATAAGGGAACGCATACCGCGCCAACCGCCAGATCAGCTGGCTGTCGCGGACGCCGGCCGCCTGCTTTCCGCCGCTTCCGTTTCCGTTCATCCTACACCGCCCCTTCCCGAGCGTCGGTTCGCCGCGCTTCGTCGTCCAGGAGCTGCTTATGGTACATATCTGCATAGATCCCGCCAAGACGAACGAGCTCGTCGTGCGTTCCCCGCTCCACGACGGCGCCGCCGTCCAGAACGACGATTTGATCCGCCCGCTGGACGGATGAGATGCGGTGTCCGATAATGATCGTCGTCCGCCCCCGCATCATCCGGTCCAGCCCCGCCAAGATGCGGTCCTCCGTCTCCGTATCGACCGCAGACAGGCTGTCGTCGAACACAAGCACCGACGGCTGTTTAATGATGGCGCGGGCGATGCTTACCCGCTGCCGCTGGCCGCCGGAAAGCGACAGCCCCCGCTCCCCGAGCCGCGTCTCGAAGCCTCTCGGAAACTCGACGATGTTGTCGTACACCTGCGCTACCTTCGCCGCTTCCTCGATCTCCGCCTCGGAATGCGGCGCCGGATCGAACGAAATGTTGTCGCGGATCGTCGACGAGAACAGAAACCCGTCCTGGGGCACGAAGCCGATGTGCTCCCTCAGCACGGCAAGCGGCACGTGCCCGATGTCGCGCCCGTCCATGAAGAGCGTGCCCCGCGGCGCGTTATACATGCGTACAAGCAGAGAAACAAGCGTGCTTTTCCCGCTTCCGACCTTGCCGACGATCGCCAAGGAGCTGCCCTTGGGGATGTGCAGCGACACATTCCGCAGCGCCGGACGATCGGCCCCGGGATACGTGAACGTCAAATGGCGGAACGTAATTTCACCCTCCAGCCCGGTAATGGAACGATCCGTATCCGGACCGTCCTCCACCTCCGACGGCGTGTTGAGAATGCTTAACACCCGCTTCTCCGAGGCGGAACCCTTTTGAATCAGATTGACGATTTTTCCGACGTTCTCGATCGGCCCGATGATGAGCGTTAAATACGTGTTGAACGCAACAAAATCGCCGAGCGTGATCCGGTCCTGGAGCACCATCACCCCGCCGACAATGACCGAGATGAGGAAGGACAGCCCGACAATTCCTTGGTTCGCGCCGTTGAAATACGAATTGGTCCGGACGAGCCTCCGGTTCGTTTCGACCGTCTTTTCATTCGTCGTCTGAAACTTGCCGATTTCCTGCCGCTCCTGCACGAACGCCTTGACGACGCGGATCCCGGACGAAAATTCCTGCACGCGGCTCGTCATGTCCCCTACCGCCTCTTGCACCGCTGCCGAATTGCGTTGAACCGTCCGCTGAAACCGATAGGCGAGATAGCTGAGCAGCGGCAGCGGGAGCAGCGTCAGCAGCGTCAATAGCGGAGAAATCGTAGCTGTCATCGCCGCCACCGTCACCCCGACCATCACGACGACTTCCATCATCTGATAATATGCGCCCATCGTGACCTCACGGACGACGCGAACGTCGTTGACGCCGTACGACATCAGGTCGCCGATCCGCTGGTTGTTGAAATATTGCGCCGGCTGACGTTCCCAATGCGTAAACAGGTCGTTGCGGACCCTTTTTTCCAGCATTCTCGCCAGCCGAAACACATAAATGCGTCCGATCGATCGAAAAAAGGCCATCCCCGCCGACGCGCCCGCGATTCCGCCGACAATCGTCACGATTAACCGTTCATCAAGCGTTTGGGCGACTAAATGATCCGTAAACTGCTTCATCAGCGCCGGAATCGTCAGCTGCAGAAGCGACGAAGCCATAACTAAGAGAAAGCCTAATAGATACGCCCAGCGATGCCGGATGACATGCTCGCGAAAAATCGTCGTGCGGCCCAAAGCCTCTCCCCCATTCGGCACGTTGATGGTTGCTGCAATCGAACTATACTTCCGCAAACCCCTAAAATATATATGCCGTGAATCATATACGATGTACACCTTCAACCATTTGAATCTGCCAGTAAAAATGCTCCTCTTCCCGATACAGCTGAAAGCCGGATTTGCGAAGCACGCGAATGGAGGCGGCGTTGTTGCGCAGCGTCTCCGCGGTCACCCGCACCGCGCCGTGAGCGAACGCCCAGCGGACGAGCGCCTGGGCGGCTTCGGTAGCATACCCGCGCCCCCGGACATGCGGCAGAAATCCGTAGCCGATATCGACGGTCCGCGTATGGTCGGGGTTCCCTTTGAAGCCGGCATCCCCGATCAGCTCGCCCGTTCCCTTCAGCTCCACCAGCCACACTCCCCACCCGAGCAGGAGAGGATATTGACGCAGATGCTCGATATACATTTTCACATGCTCCGGGATTGGGTAGCCGCGCGTTTGCGCTTGCTTGTAAACCGTCAGGCTGCAGGGAATGAGGCGCAGACGCTCCGTTTCGATCGGCCGGCGGAACGGGGATAAATACAGCCTCCATACGACCGCCTGAACGGCCAAACCGACGTGATAGTAAAGCAGCCCGGCGGACGCCCCGAAGAAGAACAGCTGATCGGGTCTCTCCGACAAAGTGGCTCCGCTCCATAACGCCGCATACAGCGCCGCAATCGACGCTCCTGCGAGGGAGTGTAGGACTGCATTCAGCGCATAGGCGGCGAGGCCGCCCCGTACGGCGGTGCGGTGCAGAAAACGGTCAATGAAAATCGAGCAGGCGGGACCGGCCAGCATAAATGCAGGGGCGCCGATAAATAGAAACATGGTGAACATAGCGTATGTCGACCAGAAGCTTGAAACATGATAAGCGGAAAAACCGGCAAGCGCGATGAAAGGATAGACGGCAGTCGCTACGAGTCCCGTCAACAGGCGCATCGGCAGCGTGCTCAACGGTCGTCACCTCATTTTCATGTGGATATGCTTCCTTAACTGTAGCACCGCTGCGGCATCCCTTCAATGGTGAAAGCAGCCGCTCCGGTTATGTCATTGTCTTTTTAGCATTGTTTATAGTACCTTAAAAATGAAAGCTTTCGTCATTGTGGAGGAACGAGTCTATGAACAAACCGACAGAACGTCTTCACTACCTGCAATCCGTGAAGAACGGGATGCGCATCCTGCGTTTATTTTCCTCGGAAAGGCCGGAGCTGCGCATAACGGAAATCGCCAATCTGCTCGGCATGAGCAAAAGCTCGGTCAGCCGGCTGGTGAATATTTTGGTGCAGGAGGAATTTCTGGAGCAAAGCAGCACGTCGAGCCGGTATCGGCCCGGCATCTCTTTGTTTACGTTGAGCGGGGTCATCACGAACAATCTTGAAATTCATCGCGAAGCGCTTCCGGTATTGAAAAAGCTGGTTCGGGACGTCAATGAGACAGCCCACATCTCCGTTCTGGAGGACACAAATATCGTATATCTGCACAAGGTGGAATGCAAGCACCCGGTCCGATTGGAATCGTTCGTCGGCGTGCCGAACCCGGCGTTCTGCACAAGCTCCGGCAAGGTGATGCTTTCGTTTCGCTCGCCTCGAGAGGTCGAGCGCGTAATCGAAGCGGGGCTTCCAAAGCTCGGACCGGGGTCGGTGACGGATCCCGGCGTGTTTCGCCGCCAGATGACGGCCATCCGCAAAGCCGGGTACGCCGTCTGTATCGAGGAGCTGCACGAAGGAGTGACCAGCATCGGTGCGCCCATTCTCGACTATACGGAAGAGGTGGTCGCAGCCGTATCGATTGCCGGTCCCACGATCCGGATCAATGACGACAGCATACCGAACATGGTCAAGCACGTCATCGCCGCCGGCGCCGTCATCTCTTCTCAGCTCGGCTATACCGGCCGTTTATTTCAACATTGGCTTGCGGAGGGGAAACCATGGAGCAGCACGGTCCAAAATCCAGAAACACCTCTCTAGGCAATGCGCTGAAAATGCTGAAATGCTTCACGATGGACGAGCCCGAACTGAACATTACGGAGCTTGCGGATAAGCTCGACGTCGGGATGAGCACGGCGCACCGGCTTGCGTCGACGCTAGTAAGCGAAGGCTTTCTCGCTAAGGACCCCAATACGAAAATGTACCGCCCCGGCGTCTCCATCCTCTCGCTCGGCAACGTCGTCGATACGCAGATGGACCGTTTCCATAAATTTGTCCCGTTTCTTGAAGCCTTGGTGGAAAAGAGCCGCGAAACCGTGCACCTTGGCGTTTTGCGCAACGACTCGATCATTTACCTGCACAAGATCGAGAGCAACCATCCGGTGCGGCTGCAAACCCACAAGGGCCGGCTCAATCCGATCCACTGCACGAGCTCGGGCAAGGTCATTCTCGCCTACCTGCCTCCGGAGGAGGTCAAGAGGATTTTGGCCAAAGGGATGCCTCGCTTCACAAGCAAGACGGTCACTTCCCCCGAGGTTCTCGTGAAGCAGCTGGAGCACATTCGCCGTCAAGGGTTCGTGGTAAGCGAGGAGGAGTTTCTGGAGGGCGTTACCTCGATCGCCGCCCCGATCCACAACCGCTTGGGCACCGTCGTGGCGGCGCTCAACATTGCCGGTCCGACGCAGCGGATGAAGGGCATGGCGATGCCCCGACTGCAGAAGCTAGTCGTCGAAACGGCCAAGGACATTTCGGCGATGATACAGCGGACCAAAACCTCGAAAAAACGAGGCGTCTGATTGATCCCCAAGCCATTAAAAAATGCACGCCGCCCTCGTCCGATCGGTTTTTCAGCCGACGGGCCGGGCGGTGTGCATTTTTGGTAATAGGAACAGATTACGCCTTGACGGGATACGCATCCCACTCGATCGGCAATCCCGCGTAGTTTTCGGCAAGCGCCGTCGACGCCGCTCTGGACGAAACAACATATTCCAACTCCGCAAGCCGCATCCGGCGTTCAAACGGCGTATCCTCCGCGTTCGTGTGCAGCATCGTCGTCATGTACCAGGAGAAGCGCTCCGCCTTCCAAATCCGGCGCAGACACACATCCGTATACCGCTCAAGCCCTTCCTTGTTGTTGCTGCGGTAAACATCCGTAAGCGCCCTCGCCAGCACTTGGACGTCGCCGACCGCCAAATTGAGCCCCTTCGCGCCGGTCGGCGGCACGATATGGGCGGCGTCGCCCGCAATAAAGAGCCGGCCGTACTGCATCGGGTCGCACACAAAGCTGCGCATGCCGACGATATTTTTCTGAATGATCGGTCCGTCCAGCAGCTTCCAGCCGTCGTGCGTTTCGAGCCGTTTATGCAGCTCCGTCCAGATCCGGTCGTCCGACCAATTCGCAATATTATCCTTCGGGTCTACTTGAATATACATCCGCTGGATATCCGGAGAACGGGTGCTCACCAGCGCAAAGCCTTGCGGATGGCTCGCATAGATCAGCTCCGGCGCCGACGGCGGCGCTTCCACGAGAATGCCCAGCCAGCCGAATCCGTAAACCTTCTGGTAGTCCTTCCTGATCGTTGAAGGAATCGTCGGCCGGCTCGGTCCGTGAAATCCGTCGCAGCCGACAATATAATCGCATTCAAGCTGCTGCAGCTCCCCGTCTTTCCGGAACCGAATCTTCGGCATTTCCGTATCCACGTCGTGCAAGCTTGTGTCCGATACCGAGAAAACAATTTGAGCGCCCGCCGCCAGCCGCGCGGCAATCAAATCCTTCAGCACCTCATGCTGCGCGTATACCGTCACCTGCTTGCCGCCCGTCAGCTCTTCAATGTCGATCCGATGGCCCTTTCCGTTGAATCGCAGCTCAATTCCTTTATGAAGGTGTCCTTCCCGCAGCATGCGGTCGCCGACTCCGGTGGATGTCAGCAAATCGACCGTCCCCTGCTCCAGCACACCGGCCCGGATCGTTTCCTCGATCTCGTTTCTGGATCGGTTCTCAATGATTACAGATTCTATTCCTTGCAGATGGAGGAGATGCGACAGCATCAATCCCGCAGGACCGGCTCCGATAATTCCTACTTGAGTACGCATTTTTAAAAGTCCCTCCTTATCTCAATCCACAAAATAAATCGTTTACAACAACAGAATACTCTCGATTTGTTTCTTATACAACAACATGATTCCTTTATACGGCACAATTGAATATTTTAAGTGTTCCGCCGGCTTCTTAAGCAACATGCTGACGGCATCGACTATAATGCAACTCCCCCTCCAACTTACTCGTATTTTGGAAAATAGCGGACAACGACTAGATCTAGGCACTATAAAGTTAAAAAACCGCCGCCGGCCGAAGCCGACAACGGTTTTCTTTCGTCGTTATTGTACTTCTACTGTAAACGGGACCGTGAACACGTTCCCTTCATGCTGGAACTGGGCCCAAATTTTATACAACCCCGGAGCAGGGAACGACGTGCGGAAGACCGCTTCCGGCCCCGTTGCCTGCTCCTCCGCGGGATGGACGTGCAAATACCGCTCCGCATCCTCCGACAGGATAACGACGTGCCCGATCGCGCCGAGGTACGGCTCCAGCGTTTCAATCGGCCTCCCTGTCGCCGCGTCGCTTATATGAAACGTCAACAGCATCTCCGTCCCGGCCTGCCACGCTTCGGCGCGCAGCTCCACCTTTTTGCCTTCAACGGTTACCTTCAACGTTTCATCCGGAACAAGCGCAGCGGCTTCGGCCGACGCGCCGTCCACCTCCACCCGCTTGCCGATTGTAACAGCCGACGCGCCGGTCGGCTGAAAATCAGCGAACAGCTTGTACTCCCCGCCCGCAGGGAACGTCGTTTCGACGGTAAATACGCCTTCCCCTGCGTAATCCGGGTGCAGGTGGCTGAAGTAGGACAACTGCCGGTCTACGACAATAAGGTGCAACAGCTTTTCGTGCGTGACATCGAACGCATCGACCGGGCGGCCCTCCTCGTCCGTCAGTCGGATCGACAGCTTCGTCGGCTGTCCGGCCCCGGGCTTCCCGTCCGGAAAGGCAAAAATCACCTGTGTCCGAAGCTCACCGCCTCCGTCATGGCTGTGTCCGCTGCCGTCTTCCGGCGCTCCGCCATGGTCTCCATGGTCGGCATGGCCTGATTCGGCAGCGCCAGGACCTGCCTCCGACTCCCTGCCGCAGCCGACAGCCGCCAACAAAATCAATACGATTAATAACAGCTTGTATACCCGTTTAGTCATTCTTTGTTCTCTCCAAATGTATGCTTTCTATTTATTCTACGTCGTACCCTTGTTCTTCAATCACTTCCTTAAGATCGGCTACAGTTACGTTGCTTTCTTCATATTGAATGTCAACCGTGCCTTGCGCTAAATTGACGGCGCCTTTTGCTCCGATGTCCTTCAGGGCGCCTTCCACCGCGTTCACGCAATGTCCGCAGCTCATCCCGTTCACCTTCAGCGTTACGTTTGCCATAATTAGTCCTCCTCTTCGCTTCCTATTTCATTAATTTATTGACCGTAGTCATGAGCTCGGATATAACTTCCGTATCGCCCTCCTGGATGCGCTCGACCACACAGCTCTTCAAGTGATGTTCGAGCAGCAGCTTTCCTACGCCGTTCAGCGCGGATTGTACAGACGCAATTTGATTCAGGACGTCGTCGCAATACGTATCCCGCTCAATAAGCCCCTTCAGGCCTCGCACCTGTCCCTCTATTCTGCTCAGGCGGTTCAGCAGGCTCATTTTTATTTTATCCGAATGATGACTTTTCCGCTCCGCCGATCCGTTGCCGCAGCACAATTCGTCATCGGGCTCGCCGGTTAACGTTCTCGCATGTTCATTGCTTTGTTCACTCATTGGCTCCGCAGTCTCCTTAAAAGTGTCATTTTTCATAAGTATAACATAGCCCCGTTCCCTATTCCAGATACGTGCTGCACCCGGAACGTTTTTGTCGATCACCCACAGAACATGTCGAATTTCCCATTTAAATCGTGTAATCTAGAAGCAGCGGCTAATCCTAAAGTCCGATACCGCGGAAGACGGAGGCTATTATGGTTCGAAAACGATTCTCGATTCTTATCCTGGGGTCGATTCTTATACTGTTACTAGTGAACAATACCATTAATTACATTTCTACGAGGAATGAGCTGACCGAAAACCTCCGCCGGCAAGTCAATGACATCTCCGCTCAGATCACCATCAGCATCGTCCGTTCCCAGAACGCATACAGATACGTGGATCAGCTTATGGCAGAACAGCTTCGAACCGCAGCCATCGCGGCGAAGTACGCTCTCCCCGCCGCTTACGAAGAAATTGACAGCATTCAGATTCGCGCCCTCCGCGATGAGCTGATCATAAGCGACATTACTCTGTTTGCCCGCACAACGGACGACATTGTCGGCGTTCGCTCCTCGAACGAGCGGGAAATCGGGCTCAGCACGAAGGGCTGGGACAATTACTACGACGCCTTTACCCAGCTGTTCACGAAGCAAGAGGTATCCGGATTATCCTACGGCCAAAGCTTGCAAAACTACTGGGCGGGCGAAATCGCCCCGTCCGCAAGCACCTTGGAGGATGTGAAAAATAAATTCGGGTACTACTACGACGGAACGACAAATTATATGATCAACAGCATCATGGACACGCAATATGTTAAAGAACTGGAGAAATATACGGGAGTCGAAACCATTCTGAAGGATACGCTGTCCCAGCACGATCACTTAATGGAGCTTACTCTTTTTAATCCGCTTTCGTTCAGCCTTCCGGACGGAGAGCTGGTGAATAAACGAAACGGGATTCATATCCCGCAATATGTGAACCGGAAGGTGCTGTTCGGCACCTACGATCTGCAGCACGCCGACGATGCGGCGATGATCGAGCAAGCTTTCCGGGACAAAAAGACGGTGCATCGCACGATGCAAATTGACGGCAAGAATGTGCTTCGAACCTATTATCCCGTATTTGACGACGTGTTCGAGCTGCCCTATGTTATCGGCATATCCACCGATTACGGAATCGTCGAACGCCAGCTGAGCGGCAGCCTTGTGCATCATGCCGCCGCCACCGGGGCCGGGCTGGCTGTAAGCGCCGTTTTACTGTGGCTGCTTTATCGATACATTCATAAAACCCGCAACAAGATCGCGCAGGACGTCCAAAACGACTACAACGAGGAAGTGCAGTCGCTGTTCGTCGCCGTGCGCGGGCAGCGCCACGACTTCGTCAATCATCTGCAGACGCTGAAGGCGATGATGGATGCAAACCGAACGGAACAGCTGAAACGCTATTTACAAGAGCTTGTGGCGGAAACCGTCGCCGTAAACGATATCGTGTCCATCGGCCACCCGGCCGTCGCGGCCATCGTTCAATCCAAGGTTGCGCAGGCGCTGCACCGCCGGATCACCTTCACCTACGATCTTGAAAACATGCATGCGCTGACTGGTGTGAAAGGCGTCAAATCCGTCGACCTCGTCAAAATATTGGCGAACCTCATCGACAACAGCTTCGAGGAGGCGCTTCGCCTGGAGCCGGAGCAACGGCTCGTCCACCTTCACGGGCGGATCGAGGGGGGCTTGCTGGTATTTATCGTCACGAATCCACTGCACGCCGAAATGACAAAGGAGCATATCGAGCAAATGTTCCAGCCGCAATATACGACGAAGGGCGCCTCGGAGCACAGCGGGCTTGGTCTTCCCATCGTTCGGGCGAAGGTGAGGCAGTACCGCGGCAAGTTGGAGGTAACGCTGCCCACCCCCCGCTCCATCGCCTTTACCGTCTCACTCCCGATCGGAGAGCAGCCGCAGCGCTTGCCGGGAGCAAGGCCCTAGTTTCGTCCTCCTCCTTACTCATGCTTAACGTGGTGGAGCGTCTGTAAAAAAATTTGTTCAATATGGATGTCGTCCAGCGAGTAGTAAACGGTTTTTCCGACCTTCCTTCGTTTCACGATTCTAAGGTTCCGGAGCAGGCGCAGCTGATGAGAGACGGCCGATTGACCCATCTCAAGCTGTGCCGCCAAATCCTGGACGCACAGCTCGCACGATAACAGCGTATAAATAATGCGAATCCGAGTAGGGTCCCCCAATGCCTTAAATAAATCAGAGAGCGACTGGACCGTCGACGGTTCCAACATTTCCCGGTTCTCCGAGTTCACGCGCATCATAACCTCCAAGGTGACAAAACTTTGGCAAAATACGGTTGCAGGAACAGTTGCTCATGCCCTATAATCAACATATGAATATATGTTCATATATTAACAGGAGGTTGCCCCCTATGGCAAGCGAACCGCACGACATACAGAATCAAGGGCATATCCGCGGCGAAGCCGACACAGCTTGCGGCCACGACCATGAACAAAAGCATGAACATCATCAAAAACATCACCATAAACATCATCACGGGCATCATCACGGTCATCATCATGGTCATCATCACGCTCATGCTCCCAACAACCGCAAAGGACTGACGATTGCACTGCTCGTTACGTCAAGCATCATGCTGCTGGAATTGATCGGCGGGTGGATCACCAACAGCTTGGCGCTGCTCTCCGATGCGGGACATATGCTGAGCGACGCCGCCGCCATCGCGCTCAGCCTGCTGGCTCTTCACATGTCTGCGAAAGCAGCGAACGCCAAGCGCACGTTCGGCTATTACCGGTTTGAAATTTTGGCCGCCCTGCTGAACGGAACTACCTTGTTTGTGATTGCGATTCTAATCATCAAGGAAGCATATGGTCGCTTCCTCTCTCCGGAACCGGTCGCCAGCGGCGCCATGATGGCCATCGCCGCCGTCGGACTGCTCGCCAATCTGATCAGCGCCTGGGCTCTTCGCAGGGAAGGCGACATTCACGACAATGTAAATGTGCGCAGCGCCTACCTGCACGTGCTGGGCGACGCGCTGGGCTCGGTTGGGGCGATCGGCGCCGGCGCGCTGATGCTTCTGTTCGGCTGGTATGCCGCCGATCCGCTGATCAGCGTGTTCGTCTCTCTGCTCATCCTGCGCGGCGCTTGGAGAATCCTCAACGAAACTCTCCATGTTCTTATGGAAGGCACTCCCCCATCCGTCGATACGGAAGCTGTGCTGGAGTCGCTCAAGCAGCTTGACCGGGTGCGCGAGGTGCACGATCTCCATATATGGACGATTACGTCGGGTCTCGATGCGCTTACATGCCACCTGATCGTCGATGACGGCACCGATGAGCAGCAGGTGCTCCAGCAGGCAATTCAGCTATTGGAAAGCCGTTTCGGCATCGACCACAGCACGATCCAGATCGAAACCGCTTCGCTTCGGCACGCCGAGCTGAAAATATAATCGCTTCATCCATTACATCTCCCGCAGTTGGACACCCTATTTTCAACACATTTGAAAATAGGGTGTCTTTCCGTTTCCCCCGGCACAATGGCGCTGCCGGTTTTTTCGCCGTGCGCGTCATCGGACAATCTATTAACGACATAAACTAATATCCGTACCTGTTATCATTCGCGAAAGGAGGTCTCGCACCGCATGAAAGAGGCAGACCAATACAGAACGTACTCCGTTTTCGCCAGCCCCTTCGATCCGTGCCCGCCGCAAACCGTGAAGCGCTATGTCGTGCCGCCGAACGTCACCTCACCCGTCCAACCGCCGGGGCTGCCGCAATACGACCCGTTCCAAGCGCTTAAAATGGGCACCTTATGGCCCGCCTACTATAGCCCCTACCACGGAAGAAAATAGAACTAGCTGTAACGAAAGGAGGCATCGAACAAATGAGCCAGAAGCTCGACGAAACGTATTACCGGATGCTCCATGAATTGCAGGCCATCGATTTCGTGCTCTTGGAGCTAAACTTATACCTAAACACCCACCCGCACGATCATCAAGCCATCGAGCAATACAATCGCACGGCCGTACAACGGGCTCAGTTGGCGCAGCAATTCGAGTCGGCCTACGGCCCTCTCCGCAACTTCGGGCAAAGCCTGACCCGCGCTCCCTTCCAATGGAATCAAGAGCCTTGGCCGTGGCAGGTATAAGCAGAAAGGAGGGACACATCGGTGTGGATCTATGAAAAAAAGCTGCAATACCCCGTCAAAGTAGGCAAATGCGACCCGCGAATGGCGAAATTTCTTATTGAGCAGTACGGCGGCGCGGACGGGGAATTGGCGGCGGCGCTTCGTTATTTAAATCAGCGCTACACAATCCCCGGCAAGGTCATCGGCGTGCTGAACGACATCGGGACGGAGGAATTCGCGCATCTAGAAATGATCGCCACGATGGTGTATAAGCTGACGAAAGACGCCACCGCCGAGCAGATGGAAGCCGCCGGATTGGGCGCCCACTATGCGAATCACGACAACGCATTGTTCTATCACAATGCCGTAGGCGTGCCGTGGACGGCCGCCTACATACAGGCGAAGGGCGATCCGATCGCAGACCTGTACGAGGATATCGCCGCCGAGGAAAAAGCCCGGGCGACCTACCAATGGCTGATCGATATGACGGATGACGTCGACATTCAAGACGGGCTCAAATTTTTAAGGGAACGCGAGATCGTCCACTCCTTGAGATTCCGCGAATGCGTTGAAATTTTAAAAGAGGACATGGCGGCCAAAAAGTTTTTCTAACGAACAGAACAGAAAGCCCCTCGCCGTTGCCGGGAGGGGCTTTCTGCCATCGTATAAAAACAGTTGATTATGACTCTTTTTTCAACCGGGCCGCCGTGCAAGATTCGCGCTTGCAGTCCGAGTAATACTTGATCACCTTGCGGGCTTGAAACGTGTCGATTACGTCACCGCAGTGTGCGCAAAGAATGGTTCCCATATCTATAGCGCAGCTGCCGTTTGACATGCTTCCGCCATCCTTCCTTCCACGAGCTCCGCCAGATCGATGACTCGGCAGGAATAGCCCCACTCGTTGTCGTACCAGCCAAGCACCTTGATCTGGTTCCCCATGGCCATGACGGAGAGGCCGTCGACAATGGTCGATTTCGGATTACCGACGAAATCCATCGATACAAGCGGTTCATCCGTATATCCGACAACGTTCGCATACTTTCCGGTCGAAGCGGCGCGGTAAAGGTTTCTGACTTCCTCGATCGTCGTCGTTTCTTTAATTTGCACGGTCAAGTCGACAATCGATACGTCCTGCGTCGGAACGCGAAGCGAAATCCCCTGCACCTTCGGCGCCAAGTGCGGAAGCACGTCTACAAGGGCCTGCCCTACCCCGGTCGTCGTAGGAACGATGGACTGCGTGCAGGCACGGGCCCGGCGCAAATCCTTGTGCGGGTTGTCGAGGTGCTTCTGGTCGGAAGTGTACGCATGAACCGTCGTCATCCATCCGCTCTCGATTTGAAACGCATCGTCGAGCACGGCCAGCAGCGGGGATACACAGTTTGTCGTACAAGATGCGGCGGACAACAATTGATGCTTCGCCGGATCGTAAAGCTTATCGTTCACGCCCATAACGACGGTTAAATCCATATTTTTACCGGGAGCCGTAATAATGACCTTCTTCGCTCCTGAGGCGATGTGCTTCATTGAGCCTTCGCGATCGTTGAACTTTCCGGTCGCATCAAGAACGGTCGTGACGCCGAGATCCTTCCACGGAATGTTCGCCGGATCGCGCTCGTACGTCATTTTGACAGCCTGACCGTTAATGATCAAATCTTCATCTTTCACCGAAACGTCAGCATCCCACGTTCCGTGCACGGTATCATATTTCAATAAATGTGCAACCGTCTCGACCGGATAGACGCTGTTTATCACCTTGAGACGAAGTGAAGATGCAGGGGATGAAAACAGCCTTCTAACGAGGAGACGTCCAATTCTCCCCATTCCGCTTACGCCGATCATACTGCTGCCTCCTTATAATGTGTAATGGATTTGGTAGTAGTATTATATAACCTTTTTTAATTATTGTATATTATAAAGTCCAATTAATGTGTACTATTTCAGTCCATTTTTAAAATAATTGTGTCATTTAAGAGAACTTTTTGCGACAATCCGCACAATTTGGCGATCGTCAATCCGGACGGGAACGCGCGGTTTGTCTCCACCTCTTCGCCAGTCGGTACTTCCATTGCAAATAAGCGGCTACTCCGATAAACAGATTCATGACGAGCCACGGAAAGAAGACAAGCCAGCCGCCGCTCCCGGAGGGCTGCTTGGCGGGTGCGCTTGGAGCTGCGGCGGCGCGAGCTTCTTCCGCCTGGCCATCTACCGCTCCCGGCTGAGGAACAGGATCCGGCTCCTTCACAACGACCGGATTCAAGCTGACGTATTCAAAGCCGTAATCGAGCAGCGCCTGAGCGTCGGCATAAACGGATTCGCTTGATTCGCCCTGCAGCAGCGCGACGATCAGTTCCCGGCCCTCCCTCGCCGCCGAAGCAACGAGGGTGTTTCCGGACTCGCTCGTATAGCCGTTCTTAATGCCGGTGGCTCCTTCATATCTCCATAAAAGCTTGTTATGATTCATGAGTTCCGAGTCCCACTCTTCCCCGTCCCAAGGGAGCGTCTTCGTCTCCACAATGCGGCGGAACATAGGGTGCTTCATCGCCTCGCGCGCCAGCAGCGCCATATCCTCCGCCGTCGTATAATGCTCGGACCCGTGCAGACCGTGCGGATTTGTAAAATGGGTGTTCTTGGCCCCGTGCTCCTCCGCCCACTCATTCATTCGTTCGGCAAAAGCCTCCTTCGATCCGTCAATATGCTCGGCGATGGCGGTGGCGGCATCATTGCCGGAGTTGAGCAGCAGCCCGTAAAGCATCAGCTCCATCGGCTTCCGCTCCCCCTCGGCAAGAAACACTCGGGTACCTTCCTCGTACCGCGCTCTCTCCGACACGGTTACGATTTCATCGAGCTCGGACGCTTCCAGCGCGACAATCGCCGTCACGATCTTCGTAATGCTTGCGGGCGGCAATTCCTTTTGCGCATTATGTTCATATAACATCGTTCCGGTCTCCGCATCCATCACGATCGCCGCGCCGCTCGACACCGTCGGGGCCTCCGGCTCGACTGTTTCCGAAGCTGGCTTCGAGGCCTCCTCCAATGCGGCAGGAGCGGCGCCGGCCCCCGGAGACGCCGACAGCAGCCCCCCCGCGAGCAGCATGGCGGCCAGCGCCATTCGTATGCTTTGGTTCATAATATAAGAGACTCCTTATAGTCTTGATCGATTCGAAAACGTTCTACGCAAGATTCGAGATCAGCGTGCCGTTTTCCTGTCTGCTAAGCTCATACTCCAAAATTCACCGTATTCCCTGCATAATAAATAAACCCTTCTCCCAGTCACGGAAAGAAGGGTCAGGCGTTTACTCCTCCTGCAGCCGGCGGGTCGCGGCCGGCGGCGACGGTTCCTCAGACGCCTTCTGCATGGCCGTCCGCAGCGGAATTTCCTTCAGCAAGAACGTCATCAAGAAGCCGATCCCGACCATAAGGGCGCCCGATAAAAATACGCTGCTAAGCGCGTAGCTTAACGATTCTCTTAACAGACCCACCACCTGCGCGAACGTGTCTTGCATCGATGCAGGCAGCGCCTGATGGATGCTTTCCATTCTTGCCGGGTCCATCAGCACCTCCGGATTCTGAAGCTGCTGCAGGGCACCGGCGATTTCAGGCGTCATTGCGGCTGAATCCAGCGCGCTGTCTTCCGCGAGCTCATTCATATGCGCCGTCACCCGCAGGTTCAAAATCGTCCCCATAATGGACACGCCGATCGTTCCGCCGAGCTGGCGGAACAGCTGCGAGGAAGCGGTCGCAACGCCAAGCAGCCTATCCTCCACGGCATTCTGCACCGTCAGCGTAAACACTGGAAAACCGATGCCAAGGCCGAATCCGACCACGATCATGTACAGGATCGCGATGGCGTTCGTCGTCGCCACGTTCATCGTTGAGAGCAGCACCATCCCGATCGTCATGATGAAAAGCCCGCCGAGCGCCAGCTTTTTGTACTTGCCGGTCTTGGTGATCAGGTTGCCCCCGATCGCGCTCGCAATGACGAGACTCAGCGTCATCGGCATCATGACGTAGCCGCTGATCGTTGCGGAAGTGCCGATGACGCCCTGCACAAAGAACGGCATATACATGATCGCCCCGAACATACCCGCGCCCATGACGAAGGAGATCGCATTCGACACGGTAAATACGTTGTTGCGGAACAAATAAAGCGGAAGTACGGGGCTTTTGGCGATGTTCTCCACAAAAATGAACAAAAACAGGGAAAGCAGCGCACCCGCGAACAGCAGCACGATGACCGGAGAGCTCCACGCGTACGTCTGACCGGCCCAGGAGAAAGCGAGCAGCATCGGAACAATGGTTGTTGTCAGCAAAATGGAGCCTAAATAATCGACGCTTTCCCCTTCCCGGCGTTCCGTAGCGGGCAGCATTGCCGCGATCATCACAAGCGCCACGATGCCAAACGGCAGGAACACCCAAAACACCCATTTCCAATCGGTATGGTCAACGATATATCCGCCCAGCGTCGGACCGAATACGCTGGCAAGCCCGAACACGGCGCTCAACATTCCCTGCCAGCGTCCCCGCTCGCGAGGCACGAACAAGTCTCCGACCACCGTAAACGCCGCAGACAAAATGATCCCGCCGCCCAAGCCCTGTATGCCCCGGTACAAAATCATCTGCACGATGTTCGCAGCGAGTCCGCACAGCAGCGAGCCGATAATAAACACGATAATTCCCGCGATAATGAGCGGCTTCCGGCCGTAAATATCCGAAAGCTTGCCGGCCAGAACGGAGGTGACCGTCGCGGCGAGCATATAAACGGTGAATACCCAGCTATAATATTCAAAGCCGCCCAGATCGGCGATGATTCTAGGCAGCGCCGTACCGACAATAGTCTGATTCAGCGCGGCAAACAGCATGGCGGCCATGACGGCGAACATGATTGCCAGCTTCTTGCGGTGATCCAAATGTTCCATGGTTTCTCTCCTGCTTTTTATTTTAAATTTCCCAACACTTGTTGATAAATTCGGATCAAATGCCCGACATCCTCATCCGACAGTCCGTTGTAGAACTTTCTGGTGATGTCGATCCGTTGGGCTTTGATCACGCATAACAGCTCTTTCCCTTCCGGCGTGATCTCCACATATACGACTCTGCGGTCTTCTTCCGTGCGGCGCCTTCCGGCATATTTGCCGGCGATCAGCTTGTCGCACAGCCCCGTCACCGCCCCCGACGTAATTCCGAGCATCTCCGCCAACTCAGAGGCCCTTAGACGTCCATGCGACTCCAGCAGCTCTAAAATAAACAGCTGCGAGCCCGACACGTCCCTTTCGAGCCTTCGGCTCCATTCCTGTCCGATTTTCCGGTACAAACGCCGGGAAATCTCCGCCAGCTCCTCTAAACGATGCTGCTCAACCATCGAGAAGATATCACCCCCAAAGTATATTAGACACAAAGTAGTTTACCCTCTAAGATAAATGAAAGTATAAAACTTGCGCCGCCCTTTTGTCAAAAAGGAAATACCTCCTTTTCGAATGCCGCGTCGCCGAAACAAGGCCTACGCTCGTTAAATTTGTGCTTTTTTCCGTTTTTCCTTAGGATGGAAGGAGAATTTGGTGTACAAAGGAAGGTTCTCCATGATTTATCATGTTTCCTACCCGTCCGGGGAATGGACGGTGAAAGGCTATTTGGGGCTGCCTCCTTCGCTGCCGTTTTCGGCGGGCGAGGTGCGCGAGCAGCTGGAATGCCGCTTTCGCGCAAGCTCGCTCCCTGTAACGGTCCTTGCCGAGGACGTGCCCCGGCGGGACCCTCCGGCCGCGCAGCAGCGTTACCCGGCGCTGCTGTACTGCCGCGGAGGGATGGGTTCGTTCGGCCGCGTGAAGACGCATTGGATCGAATATTTCGCCCGCTCCGGCTTCGTTGTGTTCGCTCCCTCCTATCGGGGGAACGAAGGCGGAGAGGGGCGAGATCAATTCGGCGGAGACGAGAACGAAGACGTGATCGCCGCGTTCCGCTGCTTGCAGCGGCTGCCCTATGTACAGCCGGACCGCATTTCCATCATGGGCTTCTCCCGCGGCGCGGTGAACGCCGCGCAGACCGCCGTTCGAATTCCCGAAACCTATAAGCTCGTGCTCTGGAGCGGCGTTTCAGACCTGGCCGCCACCTACGAAGAGCGTGTCGATCTTCGCAAAACGCTCAAGCGCGTCGTCGGCGGCACTCCGGCAAAGGTTCCTGAAGCTTACGCAGCAAGGTCCCCGATTCGGCTCGCCGCCTTGTTCCCCTGCCCGACGCTCGTCATGCACGGATCGAAGGACGAACAGGTGAACGTCCATCACGGCCTGGACCTATTCTCCGCCTTGCGGCAGCTAGAGAAGCCCGCAGAGCTTCATTTATACGAAGGGTGCGGCCATCTCCTCCCGTCCCCGCTGCATGAAGCGGCGGTGGACCGCATGCTTCATTGGTTAACGTTCGGATGATCCTTCCAGCGCTTCGTCAGCTGGTTGTCGATATCGAATTGGTCCAACGTGCGCGCCACGATGTGATTCACGATATCGTCAATCGTGCTTGGCTTATTGTAAAATGCCGGCGTCGGGGGAAGGATCACCGCACCCATCCGGGAGAGGGCCAGCATATTTTCCAAATGAATATCGTTAAACGGCGTTTCCCGCGTAAGCAGCACAAGCTTCTTCCGTTCCTTCAAAACGACGTCCGCCGCCCTGCCGACCAGCCCCTCCGAATAACCGCCTCGAATAGACGCCAGCGTCTTCATGCTGCAGGGAGCAATAATCATGCCGCTCACCCGGAAGGAGCCGCTGGAAATCGAGGCCGCCTGATTTGAAGCCGCGTGAACGACGGAAGCGAGCTTCTTCACTTGGTCGACTGTGTAATTCGTTTCTAAGCCAATCGTCGTCTCCGCCCACTTGGACAGCACCAGGTGGGTCTCCACTCCCGCTTCCTTCAGCGCTTCCAGCGTGCGGATTCCGAAGATGGCGCCTGTGGCGCCGGTAATACCTACAATTATCCTCATTTATGTGTACCATCCTTTATGATTCACTACACTAACACTTTACCATGCGCACACTTCCATGTGAATGAAAGTTTCCCTGACAGGGGGAGGCGGGTCGCGGCAGGGCGAGGGATTGCTGCACTAAACGTAAAAAATCACCCCCGAATCGCAGGATTCGGAGGTGACGATCGTGCCTGAAGCACCTCAATCGTTCTATTCTAAAGCCGCGGCAACTTCCTTCACCATCTCTTCGACGGAAACGAGTCCGCCGCCGGATAAATACCAATAGTTCGGGTCCAAATACGTGATGTTGCCGTTCTTGTACGCCTTCGTCTTCTGCACCAATTCGTTCTCGACCGTCTCCTTCGAAGAGGACGTGCCTTCCGCTACCACAGCCCCTCTATCGATGACAAACAGATGATCGGGATCCTGCTCGACGATATACTCGAACGACACGCTCATGCCGTGCGTGGACACCTCGATGTTCGTATCGCTTGCTTCCACTCCGAGAACGTCGTGAATCATGCCGAACCGCGAAGCAGGGCCGTATGCGCTGACGCTTCCTTCGTTGACCAGTACGACCAGGCCCTTGCCGGCTGACGCGGCTTTTTCCTTCACGGCGGCAATCTGCTCCTCGATCGAAGCAAGCGTCTCTTCTACTTCAGCTTCCTTTTGGAAAATTTGCCCGAGTGTCTTGGCGTTGCTTTCGAACGATTCCATATAATTCGCAGTATCTACACCTACAAAGATCGTGGGACCCAGCTTCGACAATTCCTCATATGCGCCGGATTGGCGGCCGGAGATAATAATGAGATCGGGATCGATGCTTGCAATCTTCTCAAAATCCGGCTCCTTCAAGCTGCCGACGTTCTCGTAGGCGGCATCTTCGTATTTCGAAAGGTACGGCGGAACGTTGGCCTGCGGAACGCCCGTCACCTTAACGCCAAGCTTATCCAACGTGTCGAGCGCGCCGAAATCAAACACGACGACCTTCTCGGGATTGACCGGAACTACCGTTTCGCCCAAATTATGCTGAATCGTAAGCTCCGCAGGCGTTGCCGGTTCGGCCGGCGCCTCCCCCTGCGCCGGGGCGCTTGCACTTGCAGCGCCGGTTGCCGGTTCCGCAGGCTCAACCGCAGCTACGTTCCCGCCGCCTCCGCATGCCGCCAACACTGCCATCAAGAGCACCATTGCCGCTGCCGTGACGAACACCATTTTTTGCTTCAACATATGTACATCTCTCCTTCTAAATTATTTATTATATTAATGCTGTTTAAGCATAATACACGCCGATATTGTGCCCGCCGAACCGCTCGATCCGTATGTCCATGTCGTAAATGTCGCGAAGCGTGGACGAGCACATCATGTTCGCCGCAGGTCCTTCCTTGACGATCCGTCCCTCTTTCATCGCCACGATCGTGTCGGAGTAACAGGACGCAAAATTAATGTCGTGAATGACGATGCCGATCGTCTTCCCGAGCTCGTCGGCGAGGCGGCGAAGCACCTTCATGATTCCGACGGAATGCTTCATATCCAAGTTGTTGAGCGGCTCATCCAGAAAGATGTAATCGGTATCCTGCGCAATCACCATCGCGATGAACGCTCTCTGACGCTGGCCGCCGCTCAGCTTGTCGATGAATTGATGCTCCAGCGGGGCCAGGTTCATATAATCGATCGCCCGCGATACCATCCCTTCGTCCTCCTTCGTGAGACGGCCCTTGGAGTACGGGAACCTCCCGAAGCTGACCAGCTCCCTCACGGTCAGACGAATATTGAGATCGTTGGACTGCTTCAAGATAGAAAGCTTTCTGGCAAGCTCGTCGCTCTTGTACCGGCCGATCTCGACGCCATCGATGAAAATCTCCCCTCCGTCTTTCGAAAGCAGCCGGGTCATCATGCCGACCAGTGTGCTCTTGCCCGCGCCGTTCGGACCGATGAAGGACGTGATTTTCCCTTTTTCCATGCTTACGGTCACATCGTCCACAACTCTTTTGCCGCCAAACTGCTTGCATACCTGCTTCACCGTTACCATGATCGATTCTCCTTTAGCAGAAGGTATAAAAAGTACACGCCGCCAACGAAATTAATAATGACGCTGAGCGTCGTAGAGAAGGTGAACACGCGCTCGACGATCCACTGGCCGCCGAGCAGCGCGATGATGCTGATCAGCATCGCGCCCGGAATGAGGATCCGGTGACGATAAGTCTTTAGCAGCTGCACGGCTACGTTCGCTACGATTAACCCTAAGAACGTAATGGGCCCGACCAGTGCGGTGGACACCGAGATAAGTACTGCAATTGCGATGAGACTGCGTTTCACAACAGCGTTGTAATCGATGCCGAGATTGACCGCTTGATCTCTTCCAAGCGATATGACATCCAAGTAGGGCGTAAACGTAAGGCTGAAGACAGCCGCTCCGCCAAGCAGCAGCACCGAAATGAGCAGGACGTCGGTATTGACGTTGTTGAAGCTCGCGAACATCCGGTCTTGGACTCTCATGAACTCGTTCGGATCGATTAGCACTTGCATGAACGTCGTCATGCTGGCAAAGAGCGTTCCCATGACGATTCCGGCGAGCAGCAGCGTGTACAGATGCCGGTCCCCGCGGCCGAACAACGTTCGGTACAGCCATAAAGCGAACAGCATCATGCAGCCGACCGAAAGCATGAAATTCAGGTTTTCATTGAGCGCGATCACGCCGAAGGTACCGAACAGAAACACAAGCGTTGTCTGAACGAGCATATACATCGCATCCATGCCGATAATGCTGGGGGTCAAAATCCGATTGTTCGTGATCGTCTGAAAGACCAGAGTCGCGAACGCAATCGCCGAGCCCGTCAGCACGATCGCAGCCACCTTCACCGCGCGTCTTGGAATAATGTAGTCCCAGTTGCCGCCCGACCCTTGAAAGATGAAGAGCGCGGCAAGAGCTAAAGCGGCGACGCTCAGAGCGGTTAGCTTCGTACTAATAGCCATGAGCTCTACTCCTTAAGATGAGGTACAGAAAAATGCCGCTGCCGATGACGCCGACCGTGAGCCCGATGGGAATCTCGTATGGATAAATGACGATACGGCCGAATATATCGCAGGCAAGCAGGAACACTGCTCCGAACAGCGCGGTATGTCCGAGACTTTTCTTCAGGTGATCGCCTCTGAACATCGTTACGAGATTAGGAATGATCAATCCGAGGAACGGAATCAAGCCTACGGTCAGCAGGACCACCGCGGTAATCAAGGCGACGACGACAAGCCCGAGATTGACCGCTTGCTTGTAGTTCAAGCCTAAGTTCGTCGCCACTTCCTCGCCCATTCCCGCAACGGTAAACCGGTCGGCGAACCAATACGCCAATATTACGACGGGGATGCTTATGTACAGCATTTCGTACCGTCCCCTCATGACGATGGAGAAATCCCCCTGCAGCCATGAGGTGATATTCTGAATCATGTCGTGCTTGTAGGCGAAAAAGGTCGTGAGCGATCCGATGACGCTCCCGAACATCAATCCAACCAGCGGAATGAAGATCGGGTCCTTCGCCTTCACTCGGTCCAGCAGCTTCATGAAAAGGTAAGTGCCCCCAAGCGCGAACACGAAGGCGACCAGCATCTTTTCGATCGGACTGGCCGTTGCGAACAGCAGCAGCGCGACAAGAATGCCCAAGCGGGCGCTGTCGTCCGTGCCCGCCGTGGTGGGAGACACAAACTTATTGCGCGTAAGCTGCTGCATAATCATCCCTGCGATGCCCATGCTCATGCCCGCAATGACGATACTGATGAGCCGGGGCAGCCTGCTCGCGGCAATAATATGAATCTGATCTTCCGTAAGCGACAGCAAATCCGTCGGCTTCAGCTCCGTCACCCCGACGAAAACGGACACTACCGATAGAAGAGCCAGCGCTGCGAATAAATAACGTTTTTTCATCCCATCTCCCCATTGCTTTACACCTTGCTATTTTTTGCTGAAGAGAATGGTTCTCAATAAGGTGCAAAAAAAGAAGCCAGGAATTCGGCGGTAGTGATTATCATTATCATTTAAGCGTATTTTACATGCCTCTCTTGCGAAAGCGGAATGGACTTTCTTCCAGAAACGATGGATTTTTTTAAAATTTCCTTGTGCTCATGTTGCGCCCCGAAGCAGCTGTTTCACGGTTTGGCCAACGAGGCTTTCGTGCGTAGCGGCGTTATAGGCGAGATGCCCGGGATGCCGCAAAAACAAACACCGCTTCTCTCGGCGGCTGTACCGAATGCGGCGCCAACGCCGCTCCAATTCGAAGCATAATGAGTCCGGCGCGCCCGCGGACACAAAGAACAAGGCATTGTCGCAATCCAGCTCCGCAATTTCATCCAACCGACCCACATCAAAAAAGCTGATTTGTTCCGCCTGCTTCGGAGGGGTCATCCGCAGCTCGTCATAAAACAAATCTCTCATCTTTTTCCGCTGCATGCCGTAGATCCGATACCCATTCATTCCGACCCCGACCAGTAAAAACGGTTCTCCCCCCGCGCGGCGGCGCACGTGTTCCCTGGCGTTGTCCGCCAGCAGATCGAAATAGGCGAGCCATCGTTCGGCAACGGTGGGGATGCCAAGCAATCGGGCGATGTAGCGCAGACGTTCCTTCCACGGCATTCCCTTCCAGCAAATCTGCTCAACGGCGGTCCATTCGGACAACGAGGCTGAAAGCTCCTGTGAAAGCGGGGAGGCGAGCAGCAAATCGGGCCGTTCGCGCCGCACCAGCTCCACTGCCTTGTCCGGAGAGTGCTTTGCCCAATCTTTGTCCAAAACGATTCGGGGCGTGATTCCCAGCACGCTAAGATCGCCTTCGAAGATGGGAGACGCCGCAATGTTTCGATTGGCGCGAGCCGCATATTCCGAAGGCGTGATTCCCATGTGCCTCTTGAATACACGGCTGAAATAATATTCGTCGCCGTATCCTACTGTATGAGCGGTCTCTGCTACCGCGGCCGCATTGCCGAGCAAGCCGAGCGATGCGTTCAAGCGAGCGGCGGTAATGAATTTGTTCGGGGGTAAGCCGACCTGGTCGCGAAACGATTGATAGAACCGAGTCAGGCTCATACCGGACAGCTTCGCCAGCTCTTCAATGTCAATCATTGCGTGGTATTGCTCCTCCATGTGCCTCCTGGAACGCTCGATACTGTCAAATGCGTCCTCATCCTGCGGCGTGCGCCGTTCCACAGCGTCGGCCAGCGCCGATGCCAACGCATATAGCCTTGATTGCAGCATATAATGAGACGCCTGATTCCGTTTCTGCCCTGCGCTGTCGGCTATAAACTCCGCCATCCACTCCTTCATCAGCGGCATCCGGAAACGATACGCGGCTTCAGACATACACGGATCGCCGCCGGCGTGAAAACGAATGAGCACGAACCGCGCGGTCGACTCGGACAAATTGCGAACGGAAAGCCGCTCCCCGGGGCGAAAATAACACAGCTCCCCGCCTAACACGACCTCGTCGCAGATGCATTCCCCGCCGCCGCACAGCTTGATGTGCAGTCCGCCCTTCTCCGCGAAAGCAAACGTGTAAGCGTCCGCATCGGGCCAGTCGAAGGTCCGTTCTTCCCTAGCCTGTAACCGTCCGGCAATGGTTTCTATGTACTGTAATAAATGTTCCATCCCGTTCACTTCCCTGCTCACTCTTAATATAGGTTTATAAAAACCTTAATTGAAAACGATTATCATTGTCAACATTAGACCCGTAGACGTAAAAAAGCCGTCCCGCGACAGCGACGAGGCTGTGTGCAGAACGGCCATTTCCGTATTACTGATTGTTACGCCTTTAACACGTCATGATCCACATAGCGCTCGCCGATCAGCGCGCTTACGACATTGATAGCGACCTTGGCGCCGTCGCCTGCGGTGATGATCGTATGGACGCTCACTCCCGCAGCGGTTCCCGCAGCCCAGATGCCGTCGACGTTCGTCCGGCCTTCCGCGTCTACCGCAAGCACCGTCTTAATCCGCGGCTCGGTGCCGTCCTTCGTTTGCAGTCCGGAGCTCTCCGCCAAATCCGTGCTGACACCCGTCGCAACGATGACAACCTTCGCTTGATACGAGCCGTTCTCCGTTTCTACGGTGAAGCCGTCGCCCGACTTCGCAATTTTCTGCACGGTGCCCGAGACGAGTTCCGCGCCGAACTTAGCCGCTTGCTTCTTGCCGATTTCAATAAGGTCCGGTCCGGAAATTTCCATCACCCCGTAATGGTTTTCCACCCATGCCCGCTTCGTCATGCTTTTGTCATTGTCGACGATGAGCGTCTTTTTGCCCGCTTTCGCCGTAATGAGCCCTGCGCTCGCACCTGCCGGACCTGCTCCGATAATCGCTACTTCATACATTGTTCTATCCCCTTCCAAATATGTAGTGTATTATGCGAATTTCCCTTCTTGATAATCCCGGTACGCCTGTACAATTTCTTCCTTCGTGTTCATCACGAACGGTCCGCGGGCAAAGACCGGCTCCCCGATCGGCAGGCCTGCATACAACAGCACCCGCAGCGGCGTCTCGGCCCGAATGCGCACTTGGCTGTTCGCCCGGCCGTCGGCGGCCGATCCAAGCCACAGCACCTGCCCCGCGGAGCCATGTACCGCATCGCGCCCGAAGCGCCCCTCTCCTTCCAGCACATAGAGGAATCCGTTATAGGACCCGGGAAGCTCCTGCACCGTCTCTGCGCCGGGCTCAAGCTCGAGCTCCGCCATCGTTACCGGCACAATGTTCCGTGTGTCGGACTGCATCCCTGAAGCCGTTCCGGAGAACAGCTTTACCGTCACTCCCGCTTCGCTCCGGACCGGCATGCCGTCGCCGCGAAGCGTTTGGTAGCGGGGCGCTGACATCTTATCCTTGCTCGGAAGGTTCAGCCACAGCTGCAGGGAATGAACCGTGTCCCCCGCCACAGGCTCCTCGGAGTGAATGACTCCTCTGCCGGCCGTCATCCACTGCGCATCTCCGGGTCCGAGCACATCCTTGCCCCCACGGTTGTCTTCGTGCTCCAATCGACCTTCGAGCACGTACGTGACCGTCTCCATACCCCGATGAGGGTGCGGCCCGAACGTGCCTCTCGGAAACCAGTCCTCGGCCAGCATCAGGAACGGATCATGCTCCTCCCAATGCCCGGGTTCAATCAGGAAGCGGTTTTGATGCTCCGGCCCCACTTGATTTTTCCCCGGACTGCGAACCCAACGAATGTCCCTCTGCAAATGCACACCTCCCCTCTAAAACAATACTTACTTACTTTTCTGTAGCTCTTTCTCTTCTATTATACAAAAAATGAGCCCGTCTCAAAAGACCGGCTCACATAAATGGATTCCAGTACTATTATCAATAAATGACGCGGCATTAATTTTCATGTGGTCAATTTTTTTATTGTCTGTCTACCCGGAATAGAAAAGGACACTCCGCATGGAAGTGTCCCAACCTTTAATGCGCTACTGCGTTATAGGTCATAATCCATATCGAGCCGCCTACGATCGTTACGAGAATGATAATGCCCATAAGAAGCGCCATCATGTTCCACCTTGCGTTCTCGCCTTCCCTCAAATGCATGAAAAAGACGAGCTGAACGGCGAACTGCAGAACCGCCGCGGCGAGAATCAAGATGATCGTCGCCGCCCGGTCAAGCAATCCGTTCATGACAACGACGAGCGGAATGATCGTAAGCACGATCGACAATACGAAGCCGATCACATACGATTTTAAGGAACCGTGTCCTGGCGCCGCTCCTCCGCGGCCGTCACCGCGCTCGTGATTGTGAGCCGCATGATTTGCCGTCATGTTACATCACCCCCATCAAATAAACGACCGTGAAGACGAAAATCCAAACGACGTCCAGGAAGTGCCAGTACAGGCTCAGCACGTTCACCTTGCGCTCCGTGACCGGCGTAATGCCGCGCTTGCGCAGCTGGAACATCAAGCCGATCATCCATACGAGACCGAGTGAAACGTGCAGCCCGTGCGTGCCGACCAGCGCGTAGAAGCCGGACAGGAACGCGCTCGTACCGATCGTGGCGCCCTCGTGGACGAGATGGACAAACTCCCATACCTCGAGCGCAATAAAGCTGGCGCCGAGAAGCGCCGTTACGCCCAGCCAGCCGATCAGCGCCCTCAGGTTGCGCCGATGCATCGCCAGCACGGCGAGGCCGCTTGTGAAGCTGCTTGTCAGCAGGATGAACGTCTCCGCGATAATGATCGGCATCTGGAACAATTCGTCCGCCGTCGGTCCGCCGTTCGTATTGTTCCGCAATACAACGTACGTGGCGAACAGCGTTGCGAACAAAATCACGTCCGTAATGAGAAACAGCCAAAATCCGAACGTCTTTAAAGATTCCTGATCCTGATGCCCGTGATCGTGCGCATGATCGTGCGCTGCAGCGTGTGCCATTACATCGTCACCCCCCGATATGCGGCTTCCGTCCGGCGAACGTCCTCCACCGGAATATAGTGATCGTCGTTATACGTGAAGGAACGGGCGAGCATGCAGCCGGCGACGCCGATCATAGCCGGAATCGTCATCCACATCCAATCCCAGACGAAACCGAAGCCGGCGAAAAACCAGAATGCGGACATGATGAACGGAATTCCCGAGTTGTTCGGCATATGAATCGGCGCAAGCTCCTGCTCTGCGGAAGCAACCGTCTCGCCGCGCTGCTTCCGCTCCCACCAATCGTCCACAGTCGTCACCTGCGGCACCGTCGCGAAGTTGTAAACGGGCGCCGGCGAAGGAATGGACCACTCGAGCGTCCGCCCGTTCACCCATGCGTCTCCCGTCACATCACGCTCGTGCTTTTTGATACTATAAGCGATCTGCCATACTTGGAAAATGAATCCGATCCCCATCAAGAACGCTCCGACCGTCGATACAAGATTGAGCGGACCCCAGCCCATATCGAAGTCATACGTGTACATGCGGCGGGTCATTCCCATCAGTCCCAGCACATACTGCGGCATGAAGCATACGTAGAAGCCGATGTTCCACGTCCAGAACGCCCATTTGCCTAGACCTTCGTGCAGCTTGAAGCCGAACATTTTCGGCCACCAGTAGTACAAGCCGGCGAAAAAACCGAACGCCACGCCGCCGATAAGCACCTGATGGAAGTGAGCGATCAAGAAATAGCTGTTATGGAATTGGAAGTCGGCCGGCGCAACTGACAGCATGACCCCCGTCATCCCCCCGACGACGAAGCATGGGATGAAGGCAATCGTCCACAGCATCGGCGTGGAGAACTGAATTCTCCCTCGGAACATGGTAAACAGCCAATTGAAAATCTTGACGCCGGTCGGGATTGCGATCAGCATGGTCGTCAATGCGAAGAACGCGTTCACGTTCGCGCCGGAGCCCATCGTAAAGAAGTGGTGAGCCCATGTGAAGAACGACAAGACGCTGATGCTCATCATAGCGATGACCATGGAGGTGTAGCCGAACAGCTTTTTCTTCGAGAACGTCGCTACGATCTCCGAGAATATACCGAAAGCCGGTAAAATGATAATGTACACCTCAGGGTGTCCCCACATCCAAATCAGGTTGATGTACATCATCGGGTTGCCCCCGCCGTCCAAGGTGAAGAAATGCGCGCCTAAGAAACGGTCAAGGAACAACAGCGCAAGCGTCACCGTTAGAATCGGGAAAGCGAACATGATGGTGACGCAGCTGGACAATACGGACCATGTGAACATCGGCATCTGCATCAGCTTCATGCCGGGCGCGCGCATCTTTAGAATCGTAACGACAAAGTTGATGCCCGTCGCCAAGCTGCCGATCCCGGAAATTTGAATACCCCATATATAGAAATTCTGTCCGATGCCGGGGCTGTGCGAAAGCTGCGACAACGGCGGGTACGCAAGCCAGCCTGCGTCCGGCGAGCCGCCGATCACGAACGACATGTTGAACAGCATCGCGCCGAAAAAGAACAGCCAGAAGCTGAGCGCGTTCAAGAACGGGAAAGCTACGTCTCGGGCGCCGATCTGCAGCGGCACGACGACGTTGAACAAACCGAACATCAACGGCATGGCCATAAACAAAATCATGATGACGCCGTGCGTCGTAAAGATTTGGTTATAGTGTTCCGCGTTCAGAAATTCCATATTCGGCACGGCTAGCTGGAGCCGCATCAGAAGCGCGTCCACCCCGCCGCGGAATAACATCAGAATGGAACAGATAATATACATAATGCCGATCCGTTTATGATCTACCGTGGTCAACCATTCGCGCCACATCCACCCCCACTTGCGGAAGTAGGTCAGCACGAACAAAATCGCCAGCATCGTCAGCCCGATGCTGACTTGCGCACCAAGGATGAGCGGATCGCCGGTTACAAAAAACTCGGATGCAAACTGCTTGACGGCTTCCATTTGCGTTTCCTCCTTTACTTCTACATTAATGACCGCTGTGGTGGTGCGCTTCATCGGAGGTCATCTCAACCGGCTCATGCGCCTTCGGCGACATTTCGCCGTGACCTCCCGACCCATGGTGCGAATGCGCAGAGCCTCCGGCCGCGTATTTGGTTACGATCGATTCGAACAAACCGTCCGGGAAGCTCGAGAACTCCGTTGGCTCCGCCTTTCCCGGCGTCGCGAGGGCGGTGTACCCGTCCTTCGTCAGCTCCGCCGATGTCCGTTTTACTTCATGTACCCACTTCTCAAACTGTGCGTCGGAGATCGCATGCACGTCGAACGTCATATCGGCAAAATGCTCGCCGCTGAAATTCGCCCCGGAGCCGTAATACATGCCGGGCTCATCCGCTTGCAGATAAAGCGTCATCGCCATGCCCGACATCGTGTACATCTGGCCGCCGAGCTGCGGAATCCAGAACGAGTTCATCGGAGCATCGGATGTCAGTTCAAACTTAATCGGACGATCTTCCGGAATGTATAGGTAGTTGACCGTAGCAATTCCTTGCTCGGGGTACGTAAACAGCCACTTCCAATCGAGCGACGTCGCCTGTACGACGAGCGGCTCCTTATCCGATGCAATCGGCTTAGAGGGTTCCAATGCGTACGTCCCTTTCACCGTGAAGACGGCGAGAACCGCGATGATCACGATTGGAATCGACCACCAGATAATCTCCAGCTTGTTGCTGTGCGCCCAGTTCGGCTTGTAAGAAGCCTTATTCCCGGGCTTGTCGCGATAACGGAATACGATGAATGCGGTTAAAGCAAGCACCGGCACCAGGATAATCAAGCAAAGAATCGTGGAGATGATGATTAAATCCTTCTGCGCTGCGCCGATCGGCCCTTTCGGATCCATGACGATGACTTGCTCGCCGCAGCCCGATAACAGCAGCACGACGCCAAACAGCAGTGAAACCGCCGCAACCCATTTGGAAATCTTGAAACGCTGACTCATCGATCATTCCTCCTATCTACGTCGTACAGCTTTCGTTTATTTTGTAAGTGTATTGAATGACATATCTTTCCTTGTGATTTGTTTCACTTACTTACATACAGTCTAGCACGCTTCATTCTAAGAATCTGCCGACTTCGCAAAGCCGTCAAAATGTCGACGCAATTCGGTAATACATCGGACACGGAAAAGACGCAATTCCGGATTTCCGCGGGAAAAGATGGGGTGCGGAAAGCCTCCTGCTCCGTTGTTAGTCGAAGGAAGGACGGTAATGGCGGGCAATAGACGCAAAAGCTGCACCTCCAGCGGACGAACTCCGGTGCCGGGGCCCAATAGACCCAAATGCTGCGCTTGCACGATAGATAACAGCGGTGACAGGGGGCCCTCCCAGTGTATAAAAAAACCGGCGCCCAGTTTATCTGGGCGCCGGCACTGAAGGTCGCTTTTTAATTCGAATCGATTTGGTCCGCAGGTGTGTGCACAAGATGAATCGCTGTGCGGATCACGTAAATAAATACGCTTCCGACCATGAAGCCCAAACCGATCATCAACGTTGGGTTCTGGTCGCTGAAATGCTGCACATTATAGAAACAAAGCAAGAGGCCGATCAGAAGTGCGGTCCATGCCGCGCCTGTCATCAGCTTCACGAGGCGCTGTACGCTGCGATCGTCTGTTTGTTCGTATTGGAATGAGGTCTTAATCACGTACGGACACATCCTTAAAAAAGTGCTTTATTTGCTAGTAGTATACCACATCCCACTCCATCCGTTCAAACATTTTTCACATTTCGATCACTGTTTCTCCACATTTCATCGCTCGGCCTCACTTGTGCCTGCAGCCACTCCTTATAGGTCCTAACTGTCGGCACTCCTTCGCACATCCAAGGGACGTACTTCAACGCGTGCGACGTGTTGAACAGCACGACCTCGTCCTCGGGGCGTATCCAACCGCTGTCCGAAAGCCGCCGAAATCCGGCCCAGGCAGCGGCGCCCTCGGGGGACGACGATATGCCATAGCCGCCCATCGCCTGCACTCCTGCCGCAATCTCATCGGCAGTCACGGCAACCGCCGTTCCGCCGGACTGGCGGATGATCCGCGCAAGCAGCTCCCCGTCCGGCGGATTCGGGACGCGCATTCCGGTCGGCTGCGAGACACCCCCCTCGCGCTGCGGTTCGAACGCGCCGCCTGAAGCGATGGCGTCGACGAGCGGCTGGCAGCCCGCCTCCTGAACGCTCACCATGCGCGGCAGCGAACCGTCGATCCAGCCCAGCTGCCGCAGCTGCTTGAATGCGTTCCACATGCCGATGATCCCTGAGCCGCCGCCTGTCGGATACACGATCACGTCCGGCAGCCTCCATTGCAGCTGCTCCGCCAGCTCCAAGCCCATCGTCTTTTTGCCTTCCGCACGGCCGGGCTCCTTCAACGTTCCGACATGGTGCCACCCTTGCTCCTTGGCGCCTTCCGCAACGATCGCCCCGGCATCGTGAATGAGCCCGTCGACAAGACTCGTATGTGCGCCGTACTGCTTGCATTCCTCCACGATCAGCCCGGGGCAGTCCAGCGGCAAAAACACGTACGCCTGCATTCCTGCATAAGCAGCATACGCCGCTAAAGCGGAAGCCGCATTGCCGTTCGAGTTCACCGCGACCTTCTGCACGCCATACTCTCTTGCAATGGACACCGCCGCCGAAAATCCTCGCGACTTAAAGCTGCCGGTCGGGTTTTGCTCCTCCCTTTTCACCCATAAACGTCTTATCGAATGTTCACGCTCGGCTCGTTCCAGCCGGACAAGCGGCGTCCATCCTTCCCCCAAGGATACGATTGACTCCTTCCGCTCCACCGGCAGCAGCTCCGCATATCTCCACATCGAGGGCGCTCTGGAGGGCAAATCTTGTTTTGTCATGACCCGCCCGATCCGATCAAGATCGTACTCCACCAGCATCGTACCGCCGCAAGCACACAGGCCGGTCTGGAGCGTGAATGGAACGCAGCGGCCGCACCGGCTGCAAGCAAGTTGAAATCGCATCCGCGCCACACCCTTCTTGTCTATCGAATTTCCTTTGATAGCTTATGTCGGAAACTTGAATGCGGCAGGGCAAGTTTCCCCGCTCACGGTAGGCAGTCATACAAAACGTTTCCCATTCTCCAACATACCCTGAAAAAGAGAGGCAGCCAGCAAAGGAGGTTAGACGTAGCCGATGCAAAGAACGATGTGCAAAGGAAAAATTCATCGCGCCACCGTCACGGAGGCGAACTTGAATTACGTGGGCAGCATCACCATTGACGCGCTGTTGATGAAGGCGGCTAACTTACTTCCTTATGAAATGGTTCAAATTACAAGTCTCCGCAACGCGACCCGCTGGAAAACGTACGCTCTGCCGGGAGAAGAAGGATCGGGACAAATTTGTTTGAACGGACCCCCCGCCCATCTGTTTCAGCCGGGCGATCTTGTCATTATTTTGAGCATGGGCGCGTTTGATGAGGAAGAAGTTCGCAGGCTTGTGCCGCGCGTCGTATTCGTGGACATAACGAACGCGATCGTTCGTGTGGAGGAGCACCCACTGTACCATTCGCAAGGGGAGGTCGATTGGATTGGCTTACAGCCGCGGCAAGCTGACAAAGCATAAGGTACTCTCGCGTTCCCGGGAGCTTTCTTCGGTGCTGCCGGCTACCAAGCGGATGAGCAAGCGAAATTTGTGGTCGATGGCGAACCGGTACCGATCCGTTATTGTGAAGCCTTCCGGCGGCTGGGGAGGACAGGGCGTCATGCAGGTATCCTTGCTTTATGACGATGAGGTCGAGATCCATGACGGGAAAAAGGTGAAGGTATATTCCAGCCGGGAGAAAGCGTATAAATTTTTGCGCGAAAAAATGGACCGCACCCCCCATATTGTGCAGCAGAAAATTACGCTTGCGACAGTCGACGGCCGCCCGTTCGACATCCGGGTGATGGTGCAGCGCAATCGCGGGTCGTCGGACTGGAGGGTGACCGGGAAGCTGGCAAAAATCGCAGGAGCAGGCTATATCATCACAAATACGGCCCGCAGCCGCGGCAAGGTGGTGACGCTGCCGACGGCGATCCGCCGGTCGAATGTGTCCGGAGCGTCGGTAAGCCGCCTCGAAGAGGAGATCGACCGCATTGCGCTGCGATCGGTTCGCCAGCTCCGGAAGCACTATTCCATCCGCACCGTCGGGCTCGACATGGGCCTCGACAATCACGGGAAGCCGTGGATTATCGAGGCCAACTTCACGCCGAACGTTTCGCTGTTTGCGCGGTTGAAGGACCGCACGATGTACCGCCGCATTTTGTCATACGGGCGGTAGAGATGGGCACTGCTTTTCGATGAATAGTCACATTTTTTGGGCTTATTCTCCGAAATCCAGGTGTTTCCCATCACATAATCCCAAATTTTTTGTGACTATCTGCGCTTGAAGGGGTATTCGCTTTGTCTGCAAGCTGGGGCGCCACTCCTATGGAGCGGTGCCTCTTAACGACTTTATAGCGAAAGAAACTTTCTCTCCTCGGCGCCGGGGGCTGCCGCTAAAAAAACGGGGCCGCCCCCAAAAGCAGATAACTCTGCTTGAAGGGTCGGCCCCGAACTCTTATTGCTCTACGTTCGCAATATAAAATTCAAAACGCTCCACCGCCGCGTACAAGTCGATTTTCGCTTGCGCCAATGCCGTGACGGCGCTCTCCGCCTGCATCTTCGACTGCTGCAGCTCCATGTTCGTGATCATGCCCAGCTCGCGGCGCTTCTCGTCCATTTCCGCCTGCTTCTCGGCAAGCTCCGCGTTGAGCTGCGCGATCGCTACGCCGTCTGCGAGATTTTGAATGGACTGGGCGTCCGAGCGAACCTTCCGCTCCGCTTCCAGCTTCGCGTCCCGCAGCGCCAGACGGGCTACGAACGCTTGATCCTCCGCGTCCTTAATTGCATTCAGATGATCGGGATTGTTGAATTGGTATGCCTTCTGAATAATCTCATAATCCTTTGCGGCGATAACCGACCGCTTCTCGGCAAGCACAACGGACACATGGGAGGCGCTCAGCCGCTCGGCCAATTCCTCAATGTCGGGCAGCGCGTATTCTGTAATGTCCGGCACCGGCCTGCGTTCGAGCTTCCGCAGCAATTTCCGCTCCATCCCGAGCGCCTCCGCCGCGTCGAGCAGGAGCAGCTCCCGCTGCCCGTTCAGCTCGGTCAGCCGCTGCTCCAGCTGCAGCAGCTCCAGCTCATAAGGGCCGATCGACGACGGGATGTCCTGTCCCGTCTCGGTCCGCTTCCGCTGCGCGGCTAGACGCTCCTCTGCGAGCCCCTGTTCCTCGAACAAGGACTCGCGCTGCGTTTCGATCACGGTAAGCCGGGAAAGCGTGCTTTCCAGCTGCAGCCGCACCTCCAGGAGCAGCTCCTCCTTCCGCTCCGTCAGGTCATACACATCCGCCTCGGTCGATAGCGGCACCGTAAACTCCTGCTTCCGAAACGTTACTTGCTGCTGCGGTTCGGAAGACATCCTGTTTTTCGCGTAGCGCAGATCCTCCTGCGCATCTTTCGCCCGCGCTTCGGCAAGCTCCAGCTGTTCCTCGACCATCCGCAGCTCCGCATTGTTCTCCTGCGCGTAGCTCCAGGCTTCCTCTAACGTCAGCCCATCGTCCCGCTCGTTGGCCCACAGCGGCGAAAGGGGCTGCAGCGCGCCGATCAAAAGCGTAAAACCAAGCACGCCCACGGCCATTCGTTTCATTCGTTTTCCGTTATGCACCATTTCCGCTCCCCCTTCCACCGGCGCTGCCGAAGCCCGGACCGGTGCTGCATGTCAATTCAAGCTGATATACTGCATAAGCATAATCCCGCTCGCCCTGCCGGAGCGCGAGCTCCGTCTGCCTGCGCTGGAGGTCCGCCGAAACAAGCTCGGCCGACGACGCCATCCCTTCCTCCACGGATCGCTTCACACGTTCGACGACGTCTGCGGCAATCGCCAACTGCTCGTTCGCGCTGATCCAGGCTTGGCGCTTGCGCAGCGCTTCGTTATACGCTTGGCGCACTTCCGCGCGAACGCTCGACCTCACCGTCGCCAACTCGTACTCGGCTTCCTTCCAGCTCTTTTCCGCCTCAATGCGTTCCATTTCTTCCTCTTCCGTGATGTACCGGCTCAAAATGTCCCACTCGCGCGCCTTATTCTCGTACTCGTTCCGCGCATTCTGCACTTCCGTACGCTCCAGGTCGGCCCGATCGGCATATGTCCTGAAGTCGGCGAGCTCCGTCTTCAACTCTTCCATCTCATAGGCTTGAAGCTGAAGCCGCTCGTCTACAGGAAGTCCGAGCCGCGTCTGCAGCGACAGCTCCACGATACGCATGTTTCGCTTCAGCTGGTTCAGCGTCAGCTCCTGACGGGCGCGTTCGTTACCAATCGAATACACGTCCCACTCCGAAGCGGAGCCCAGCGCAAGCTTGCGCTGAAGCTCTCCCTCCCGCCGCAGCAAATCGTCGTACACTGCCTGCTGGAGCTCGGCCTGATCCTGCAGCGAGTTCCACTGATCGAAAGACGCGCGCACCTGCAGGGCGATTCCGGCAATCAGCTGCTTCTTGCTTCGCTCCGTATTCTCAATCGCGACCTGCACCTGCTTATGCGGAAAATCCCGATTGCGGATAAACGCATTGAACATGAATTCAGCATCCCATTCCGGAGGCTCCCACCCGAACATCATCTGTAAATATCCGTATTGGGCAGCCTCAAGCTTATCCAGACCTTGCTCCAGCATCGTTGCATGAAGCTCCCTGAACTTATCAAGCGAATCCAGCCGACTCTGCATGCTTTCCGACAAATCCAGCAAATCATCGTGCTGCCGGCCGAGCTGCGCCAACGTGCGGTCCAGCTCGGCCGCGCTTTTGGAATGCTCTAGGGCGAGCTCAATCGACTGAGCAAGCGACAGCGTTCGATCCGGAGGATCGTTCTGCGCTTGGGATGGGATGCCCTGGAATCCGGCAGCAACGACCAGCAAGCATAAAAGCCATCTCCCTATCTTCCATCCGCCTGTTCCTCGTGCGCGCACCTGGCTCTCCCCCTTTCGCTTAAGGCGCTTAAGGCTGAAGATCAACCTCATCGCCGTCGTTCAAAAGCGTGATGCCGCGTGTCACCACCTGGTCACCCAACGCGACTCCGCCTGTCACTTCCACCAAATCGCTGTTCCGCTTCCCAATCTGGATCGGCTGCTTCACCGCCTTCGTCCCTTCCACTTTGTAAACGAAAGCTTCTCCCTCTTCCTCTATGACCGCGCTGCGAGGAATAACGAGCGAGGAAGCGTCCGCGCCTGCATCCCCCTGGAATCGTACTTCGGCTACCATGTCAACCTTCAGCTGATCGCCGGCATTTTCGATCGCTATTTCGACCGGGTACGCCTTCGCCTGCCCATCCATCACGGGACTTACCGACTTCACGACCGCCTTCAGCTGCGCGCCGGTAGCCGGCACCGTCACATCGACCGCATCCCCGATCTGAATGCCCGTGACCTCCGCCTCGGAAACGTTCACCTTCACCAGCAGCATCGAAGTATCGATCAGCGTCACCACAGTTCCCTGCGGGGATACGAATGACCCCGCGTTGCCGCTCGTAAACGAAACGATCCCCGAAATCGGAGCGGTCACCTCGGCGTAAGCCAAATCGTCCCGGGCCTTCTCCAACGACAACCGCGCCTGCTGCGCAGAAGCTTGCGCGACGGCGATACTGGTCTCCCGCCGCGCAACCTCAACCGCCTTACGCGCGTTGTTCAGCGCAATTTCGGCATTCTTAAACCCGGTTTCCGCTTGTTCCATCTGCTGCTTCGACACAAAATCCGCAGCAAACAATTCCTTGGTCCGCTCCAAATTTATGGTTTGGTCATTGTAAGCCTGCTGAGCCTGCTGCAGCCCATTTTCCGCCTGCACGACTCCCTGATCGCTGCTTACCTGCGTCTGGTTCAAGCTTGCCGCCGCCGACTGATACGCAGCCTCGGCCTGGTCCAGCGCCGTTCGAAGATCTGCCTCGTCCAGCGTGAACAGCACGTCTCCGGCGTTCACCCGCTCTCCGACCTCAACCTGAAACGCCGCCAGCGTACCGCTGATCTTCGGAGCCACATGTACCTCATCATTCGGAGCAAGAGACCCCGTTAAGCTCGCACGACCCTCGATAACACCCTTTTCCACCTTAACAGCCTCTACCGGCACCGGCGCCTTTTCCTCCAGGGCCGCCGGTTCGGCGGCCCCGCAACCGCTGATTGCGATCGAACCGGCAAGCACTGCCGCCATCGCCATCCATGATCCTCTTCGCATGGGCACTCCTCCTTACACCGCTTCCCCGGCGGTGGTTTGTTTGCGTTTCATCCGTCTGGCGCGGAATTTCAGCCCCAGATCGTCGAACCAAGTATATACGACAGGAATCAAGACCAACGTCACAAGCGTCGAGAACGTCAATCCGAAAGCGACCGTAATCGCCATCGGAGCCTGCGACTCGCTTCCTTCGCCGCCGCCGAACGCCAGCGGCAAGATCGCCAGCACGGTCGTCAGCGTCGTCATCAAAATCGGCCGCAGACGGACGGGACCGGCCTTCAGCATCGCCTCGTCCCGCTCCATCCCGCCTGCGCGCAGCTGATTTACGTAATCGAGCAGCACGATGGCGTTGTTTACGACGATGCCTATCAATAGAATGTAACCGATTAGGGCCGGCACGCTGAGCGAGACATTCGTCACAACGAGTCCGAGCACGACCCCGATCAGCGTCGGCGGAATCGAGAACATGATGACGAACGGCGTAAACAAGTTTTCAAACTGCGACACCATAACCATATACACGAGCACAATGGACAAAATGATCGCTAACCCCAAACTGCCGAACGACTCCGCCATGTCCTCGCTCTGCCCGCCAATATCCGCCGTATACCCTTCCGGCAGCGACAATCCGGCAAGCATCGCTCCTACATCATTGGAAACTGCCCCGAGGCTTCTCCCCGACAGATCACTCGTAATGGTAACCTCGCGCGTCTGATTGTTTCGCCCGATGGACTGCGGCACGTCCGTTTCCTCAATCGCCGCAATCGAGGACAATGCCACCGTCGCTCCCGTCGGCGAAGTGATGCGGTATCGCTCCAAGTACCCGAGATCCTGCCGGAACGACTCCGGCATCCGCAGCCGAACGTCGATCTCATCGTCACCCGTGCGAAATCTGGAGACGGTCTCCCCCTCGAAGCCGACGCGCACGGCGGACAGCACTTGGCTCGTGGTAAGCCCGTACAGCCCCGCCTTCTCCGCATCAACGTTAACGCGGAATTCGCGCTGCGTATCATCCAGCGACGTGGCAACGTTCCGCGTTCCTTCGATCCGGCGAACCTCGGCCGCAATCACGTCGCCGATATCCTTAAGCACTTCCAGATCCTCGCCCTTCAGGCTGATCGACAGCGGCGCCCCCGCCGGCGGACCGCCGGAAACATCCGCTTGCGCGACGGTGATTTCGGGGCCGGCGATGGATGCGGTTTGCTTCCGAAGCTCTTCTACCACCTCATCCGTCGAACGCGTTCGTTCCTCCAGCGGCACAAGGGTCACGTTGACCGAAGCCAAATTCGACGTCCTTGACGCAAACAATGCGAACCCGCCGCTCGAGCCGACGCTGACGGCTATGCTCTCCTTTTCCGGTATTTGCTTCGCCAGCTCCTCCACCTTCGCCGCAACGGCCTCCGTTTCGGACAACAGCGTCCCGGTCGGCATCTTGATCGAAACACTGATTTGGCCCTGGTCGAACGCCGGAATAAACTCCATGCCGACGAGCGGCAGCAGCGCCGCAGCGCCGACGAACAAAGCCAGCGTGAGCGCGAAGATCGCCTTCCGGTGCTTCAGCGACCAAGCGAGCAGCCTTCCGTATCCGGAAGATACCTTTTCGAAGCCGATATTGAACCAAATGATGGGATTGTACCCTTTGTACGTTCCGGAATGGTAGATCGACTCATCCGGAAGGCGCTCCAGCCATTTGGCGCTCAGCATCGGCACCAGCATAATCGACACGACGAGCGCCGCCACGTGCGAATAGACGACCGCCAGCGCCAAAGGTCCGAACAGCTCGGAGGCAAGGCCCTCAACAAATACGATCGGCGCGAATACGGCGATCTGAGCAAGCGCCGACGCCATGACCGCCGTGCCCACCTGAGCTGAGCCTTCCTTCGCAGCCTCAAGCATCCCTTTCCCCTGCTGCCGCAAGCGATAAATATTTTCTAAAATAACGACGGCGAAATCGACCAACGAGCCCAAGCCGAGCGTCAAGCCCGCCATCGAAATGAGGTTGATCGTTTGTCCCGTAAAGTACATCAGCGTGAATGTCGTGACCAAAGAAATCGGGATCACGACCGATACGATGAGCACGGAACGGACGCTGTTCAGGAACAAGAACAAAATGAGTACCGCAAACAATCCGCCAAGCAGCGCGTGTTCCGTCACCGTCATGACGGAATCCTCGATATACTCGGACGCATCCAGCGTCAGCAGCAGCTGCGCCCGGTCGCCAAGCTCCGCCTGAATGTCCGCGAGGCTGTCTCTCACTTCCTGGGCAATTTGGAGCGTGTTGCCGCCGGATGCCTTCAGAATGCCCAGCCCGACGCTCGGAGTGCCGTTATACGTCGAAATCGACGTGACCTCCGTCAACGTGTCTTGAACGGCCGCAATGTTTTTAAGCGGAATGACACCGCCCGGGACCGAAATCGGTGTTTCCCCGATCGATTCTACATCGCGAAATTCACCTTCCACACGAATGCTGAGACGCGTGTCGCCGTCCTGCACGACACCGGCCGAGCCCGAAAGATTGGTAACGGCAAGCCCCTGCCTGATTTGATCCAAGGTCAAGCCGTAGGCGATCATTTTGTTCGGATCGGCGACAATTTCAATGACCCGATCCTGGCCGCCGCTGATCGAAACCGACGCTACGCCCTCGATCCGTTCCAGCTGGGGTTGAACGACGTCCTCGGCCAGCGCCTTCAGCTCCGTCGCGCTTCTGTCGCCGGTCAAGACGAAATTCATAATCGGCTCGCTGTTGGGATCGATTCGCAGAATGCGAGGCGCATTGGCGGAATCCGGCAGCTGCCCTTCCACCAAATCGACGTTATCCCGAAGATCGAGCGTCGCTTGGTCTAGATCGGTCCCCCAGTTGAATAGAATGACGACCTGTGAGGCGCCCTCGGCCGACGTTGACATGACTTCCGAGACGTTCGCAACGGTGCCGACGGCCGATTCGATCGGCTTCGTTACAAGCTGCTCAACCTCGGCAGGCGTCCCGCCGTCAACCGACGTAACGACGACGGCCACCGGCACATTCAGCTCGGGGTACAGCTCCACCGCCATCTTAGGCAGCGAAATAAAACCGAAAATCAAAAGCGCCGCAACGACCATTAATGTAGTGAGCGGCCTGCGGATGGAGAACGCGGACAAGTTCAACCCCTTGCACTTCCCTTCTAGTATAAAAGTTGCATGTTACGAGGAAGAAAATTAACATTTCGTTCATTAATGAGCACACTGTTCATTTGATATGATATAAATAGTAGCGAAACGATGCAATCAACATATGTATTCTCTGTGTCTATTAATCGCCAATCGTTTAACCACTGTTCATTACATCAAAAAAATGTCACAGGAACACCCGCCTTTTGTACCTGAACGATGGCACTATGCCGCTAATTAAGGAGGACACTTCATGGATCCGAGAATTGTACGCACGAAGCAGATGCTCCGGGACGCGCTCATCGAACTGATTGAGGAAATCGGCTTTGAACGCATCACGGTAAGAGATTTGGCCGCCAAAGCCGGCTTGAATCGGGGGACATTCTATTTGCACTATAAAGACAAGCACGACCTGCTCGAGCAGAGCAAGCACGATCTGATGCACGGCCTGCTCCAAGTGGCCGACCGCAACGAGTCGGATCTTTTGGGCATGGTGCAGCATCAATCGTTGGACGAGCCGTACCCGTTCATGGTCAAAATATTCGAATATTTCGAGGAACACGCCGATTTCCTGCGCATTCTGTTGGGGCCGAAGGGCGACCCTTCGTTTCCGCAGCAGTGGAAGACGTTCATGATGAGGCATTTCTACGAGCAGTTCGAGCTGATCCAATTCAATCCCGATACGATGCTTGTGCCCCAAAAATACATTACGTCCTACATGATTTCCGCGAACATGGGCTTGATGCAGGAGTGGCTGAACAGTGAAAAACGCCTCTCTCCGCATGACATCGCGCTCATGTTGACCCGGCTGACCCAGCTTGGACCTAAATTGGCCTCGGGGCTGAAATAGCCTCGGGCAGCCACAGCAACCGCAGGCTCAGGACGGATGCGCGGCTGTGTCTTCGGATTTCCACAGCTGCTCCAGCGACAGCGACAAAATAATACCAACCATCACGCCGCTGCTGAGTACGTATTGGAGAACGGGAGGCAGCCCCGCAAACAGCTCCTGCGGCAAGAACATGACCCCCATCCCGATGCTAAGCGACAGCCCTAGGATCGTCAACCGCCTCTGGTCTAGTTGTTCCTTCAGCACCGAGCTGACGCCGATGCCTACCATCTGCGAAAATAAGGCCAGCATCGCCCCGCTGGCCACAGGGCCCGGAAGCAGCGACAGGAAGGAATACACCGCCGGGAAAAAGGCGGCGGCGGCAAACGCAATGCACGCGACCAGGAACGGTCCCATTCGCGTGTCCCCGGTAATTCGCACAAACCCCGTCGTCGTTGCAAACGGCACGACGCCGATCGTCGAAAAAACGCCTGACAGTATGTTCGAAATGCCGTTTGCAATCCCGCCTTGGTTCAGGCGATCCTCTCCCGCCGGCGTCCGTCGCCCTGCGGCCGACTCCATCTCCCTGACGACCTGCTGCATGACAGCCGTGCCCACGATTACACTCGACACAAGCACGGCCGTCACCAACAAGGTGGACAGGACGGTTCCGGTATCGAGCCGAGGCCCGCCCCAAGCGAACACATCGGGCAGCTGTACAACGGTCAAGATCGATGGCATGTTTCCAAGGCCGTAAATACCCGCGTAAATTGCCCATCCGGCGCACATCCCGATCAGCACCGAAAAGCTTTTTAACCACCCGCGTCCCCAAATCGACAGCGATAGCACAAATACAAACACGCCGAACGCGATCAGGAACGAGCCCGGATGCGTATGCGCGGACCCAGCCATTCCCTGCAGCATGACGCCGCTCAATTGACACGACAAAATAATCAAATATACCCCGTTGACCATTGGAGTAAACCACCGCAGCATCCAGCGCATCCATCCGGCCGCGCCGATAATGAGGAGGAGCGCTCCCGCAAGCACCATGCTTCCTTCAAGCAGCGGAAGCGCGGCGGCCGCACCGTCTCCCCTCGCCACCGCCAGCTGCCCCAGCAAAATAAAGATGCCTACCCAAATGCCCGCAGGACCGTCTACGATCGGAAGCCGATGTCCGATCCAGCCTCCGATGAAGGATGCTATTCCGACGACGAAAAACGTTCGCTGCATAAGGCCCGAAATTTCCCCCACGGAAAGTCCGAACAGCTGCCCGATGATAATCGGAAAAGCAATCGAACTTCCAAGCATAAACATAAACCATTGTAAAGAAGCGAAGAACGACGTCCCGCGCTCTCGATTCATCTCTCCCCATCTCCCTATTTACGCAATTTTCGCTAATTCCCAAATCATACCTTACACCTCGCGTTATCACCAGCATAAAATATTTGTTTCTACCGCCCCGCAGCCGAAACCTTTTTCCTTGTAACAGCGTCAGTATTCTTTAGTCATCAAAAGGAAAGGAGCAATACTTTTGTGGTTTCATCTTAAAAAACGAATCCTGTTCGTCGCAGCGGCGGCGATTATAGCGATGCTGCCGGCGGGGGCGGCCGAAGCCGAGGAGCAGCACTCCGCCTCAATTTTATTAGACGGCTACCCGCTGCCTTTCCCCGTGGAACCGGCGATCATAGAAGGCACAACGATGGTGCCCTTTCGCGCGATTTCCGAAGCGCTGGGCATTCAAGTGACGTGGAATGCAAGCTCTCGAACGATTACGGCTGTTGACCTGCAAGCGGCAGAAGCGAACACAGTCGTATTGACGCTGGACGATTCGATCGCAGCCGTCAACGGAACCGAGGTAGAGCTCCAAGTCGCGCCTATGATCCGCAACGACTCCACGCTCATTCCGCTGCGCTTTTTCAGCCAGCAGTTCGGGGCAGACGTATCGTGGGACGGCGCCGCGAAAACCGTCTCCATTCGTTCCCCGCAGCGAGATATGTACACCTTGGCGTTCTATGCCATCTCCTCGTTCCGCGAGGTGCAGCACGTTCCGTCATTCGACGCGGTTGCTTTCGGCTGGAGCCGGATCGATCAGGACGGCGGCTTCACGTTAGAAGGGAAAGACTTTTACTGGCCGGAGCCCGCGGGCGAAACAACCCCGGCCTCGATCGTCCAGTCCTCCAAAAGCGAAGGCACAACGCCGTACCTGATGGTTTTTGCCTCCGACGGAGAAGGAGAACTGACCGAGATCGTCAGCGACGAAACAAAACGAGAGGAAACGATACGAAGCATCATACAAACGGCAGCGGAGGGCTCATTTGAAGGAGTTTTACTTGATTTCGAGGGTCTCGGGTTGACCGGCGACGCAAGCTCCGTACAAGCGCAATTCAACGAATACGTCGCTCTGCTGTCCGAACAGACGCGGGCCCGCGGACTGAAGCTCGCTCTGTCGCTTCACCCGTTGAACGGCGCTTACCAAGGGTATGATTATAAAACGCTGGGTAATCTCGCGGATGAACTGATCATTATGGCATATGCCTATGAAGGAGAAAAGGCGCCCGAGCCCGTACACCGTGTGGATGAGGCCATTCGGCTCGCGCTGCAGGAGGTCCCGCCGCAGAAGCTTGTCCTCGGCATCTCGATGGGCAGTGAGAACGCAGCTTCCTTGCACGTGAAAATCGGGCTTGCCAAACGTTACGGCTTAAAAGGCATCGCCATGTGGCGGCTCGGTCTCATCGGAGAAGCCGCTTACGAGGCCATGGGGGCGTCCCTTGAATTGAAGGAGCCTTAAGCTGCAAATAAGCTTTTGAAGCCGAACACGGCTAACGTATAGATGGATCCGAGGTACGCCAAAATGGCAATTAGCATAACATAACCGCCAATCACCAAGAATCCGTCCCGGCGAAGCAGTCCGAGCGCCAAGAACACGATGCCGTAAGCCGGGATGGCATTCGAAAGCGGCATCGGCAAGGGCAGCATCATGCAGAACGAGTTCGCCATCATGCCGGCGTGATGGGCTTTCACGAAAAGCCTCTTATTCGTTAACGAAGTGAGCCTTGGCTTGGACCACTTCTCCAAACGACGGAACAGCTTCAGCGCCTGTTCCGTCAGCATCACCATATGCTGGCGCCGGATGCGGATGGAACAGAGGCGCTGCGGAAGCTTTAGCGGACGAGCCGTCATTAAAGCAATGCAGACGAGAATGATCAGCGTGCCGAACGGAATGCTTGTCCCCGGAATCGACACCGGCAGCAAAAACGGCAGTGTCAGCATTATCACGGCAATGAGCAAACCCTCCCGGCCTAACCGATCGATGACGTCCTCAATCGAGCAGCCGTGTTCCGGAGTGGCCGCCTCCAAATCTTTCAATATATCTGTGATTTTCACAAATTCATTGAGGGGTCTCAAAATCGCACAGCCCCTATTCTACAATGTTCTGTTTCTCTGCTGCCGGACTCTGCCGCTGTTGCTGAGGCGCCTGCGGCTGTCCAATCGTTACTTTCAGCTTGTCGATTCGCCGCTTCTCATCCGCCTCAATCACCGTAAACACAACGTTGTTGAACGTCACCTTCGACTTCTCGCCGGCCTCAGGCAGACGGCCAAGCTGTCCGATGACGAAGCCGCTTAACGTTTCATACTCATGAATGGGCAGGCCGATTCGCAGCAGCTCCTCCACCTCGTCCAAGCTGATCATCCCGTTAATCTGATAGGTGCCCTCATCCATTTTTACAATATCTCTAATTTCCTCATCGTGCTCGTCGAAGATGTTCCCAACGATTTCCTCAAGAAGGTCCTCGGTCGTAACGATGCCGGCCGTTCCGCCGTATTCGTCGACGACGACCGCCAGATGCACTTTGTTTTTCTGCATGTCCCGAAACAGCTCGTCGGTTCTGCGCGATATTGGAACGTGATACGGCTTCCGAAGCAGCGACTGCAAGTTGAAATTGGCCTCGTCGCAGTCGTCAAGAAACTGCATCATATCCTTGACATGAAGGATGCCTGTTATATTGTCGATGCTTTCGTCGTATACCGGAAACCGGGTATATTTCTCTTCATTAATAATCCAAATGACTTCCTTAAGCGTGGCATTGACCGGGATGCTCGCAATGTGGATCCTGTGCGTCATAATGTCCGACACGTGCTTATTGTCAAATTCGAAGATGTTGTCGATCATCATCTTTTCCGTTTCTTGAATTGCGCCGCGCTCCCTCCCCACATCGACCATCATGCGAATTTCCTCTTCGGTGACTTCCTCATCGTTCGCATGCGGGTCTACCCCGAACATTCGAACAGTTACATTCGTTGAGAGCGTGAGCAGCTTTACGAACGGCGAAGTGACCTTCGAAAGAATGGTCAGCGGACGGGCGGCGATCATCGCGATCGGCTCCGCTTTTTTCATCGCAAGCCTTTTGGGGACCAGCTCGCCGAATACGAGTGTGAAATAGGAGAGCACCAGCGTAATGAGCAATAGGGAAAGCGTATGTAGCAGCCCCGGCGACAGCTGCACCCCTTGTTCATAGGCAAAGGCGGCCAGCTGACTCGCAAAGGTTTCCGCCGCGAAGGCGCTCGCCAGGAATCCAGCCAGTGTAATGCCGATCTGAATCGTCGCCAGGAACCGGCTTGGCTCCTTCAGCAGAGCGTACAGCAGCTTGGCCTGTTTATTGCCCTCTTCGGCCATTGATCTCACTTTGTTGTCATTTAATGAGATTAACGCGATTTCCGAAGCCGCAAAAAAGGCGTTTAACACAATAAGAATGACTAATATAAATAACTCCACGTCGGTACGGTCTCCTCTGCAAACCAAATTTTGCACCTACCAGTAATTCGCAATTGAGTCGATGTTTGCCTATTGTTGCCACAACGGCTCATTATTACTCAATATATAGCAAAAAGGCCCGTTCACATGAGCCTTTTTGCCGACAAGTCACTATGTAAAATTATAACCACTGCTTAGGATACTGTCTCGAAGCAAATAAATGGTTGTAAAAAAGGGAAATGAGAACGACGAAACAAACGTATTTTATTATACCGGAAAATCCCCAAAGTTGGAATAGCCTTTCCAAATAACGACGAAAGACGTCCAAACCGATAAAGCACTCAGCATAAATCGATTCGCGGGGAGAATACTATACGCAACTCAACTCATCCGTTTAGAGGAGGTCTTATCATGTCTAAGGAAATGGTGCAGGCTTTAAAGAAGGACAACGAAAAAGCCGGCAATCAACAGCTAAAGAACGAAGCGGAAGCGCTGCAAAACCAGCTGAATCAAATGCAGCAGGCGCTGTCCAAGCTGGGAAACCGTCAAGCGTCACAAAATAGTGGCCAAGCGAGCGGCGGGCAGCAGGCCGGCGATCTTGTCGAGCAAATTAGGCAGTTCAACAAGCAAATTCAAGACCAACAGCAGCGCGCATTCCAGCAGCTTCAGCAGTCGATTCAGCAGGCGGTGCAAGTTCTCAATCAAGCGAACCAAAGCGTTCAATCGTTTCAATTGCTGACCCATATGCAGCAATTAACGACCGAGACGCAGCTGCAGCTGAATCAGATGGACAAGCAATCGGAGCTCGCGCAGCAGTTGCGGCCTACGCCGGCGACGCAAAATTCGCAAGCCTCCGGAAATCAAAATCAGCAGCAGCTGCAATAATGGCGCCCGTTCTCTCCAAAAAAAGAAGGACGCACTGCTGCGTCCCTTACATATGATCTATGAACCCGACAGGCGGACGTTCAACCTTGCGGCCACACCCGCAGGGTTCGAGCTGCTCCGCGGACCGTCGAAATTAAACGCAATGATGACAATGTCGTTCCGCCCGCGCCGGAGAACCGACCTGACGTTGAACGTGCGGCCAGGATTAAAGAAATCCTCGTCTGCCTGGGGCGCATCGTAGGTTACGATTCTTCCGTTGATTAAGACGATTGCGTAGTTGTCTACCGCCAGCCGCAGTCTGCCTCTGCGAATCGACCGGTTGGTCGGCAGGTTGAAACGCTCCGAAATAACGGCATGCTCGCTGTTCGGCTCTCGCGAGCTCCAAACGTAATTCGCATTGTCGAGATCAACCCATGCAGGATTTCGATCAATTTCAGTCGCGTTCGACCATTCGTCGTTCGTTCCGAGCTCAAATTCATTTTGGCTGATGAACACGCTTTTGGCCGTCTTGGTGCGAAACCGCCGAACATGCTCGTTGTAAATCGCCATGATTTTCGCTTTCGGCAACCCGCTCCACCGGGCTGTCCGGGCAGCCGTCCGGGTGGAACGTTTCGACCGAGCGGAAGCTTTCTTTCCAGGCATGTAATCTCCTCCCCGCTTGTATTCTCTTACGCTCTATTCTATGCGCAGTAGAGAGCGGGGACCGTGCACTTGTCCGACCCACACGGTTAAAGCGGGAAAAACAGGCGGTCAACCGATCATGACGACCGTAATGCCGAGAAGCGCGTACAACGCCGCGGCCTGCGCCGCGCACCAGCCTGAAATCCGGTAGGTTGACGCTCCGCTGAGCGTAGACATCAACCCCAGTGAGCCGCTGTAAGGCCCCACGAGGAAGGTGATCATCGCCCCGCCTAAACAGGCGACAGCCACTCCCACCAGCGAAACGTCGAACAAATCGGGACGCAAGGAGCCTGCCAGCAGCGTAATGGTGATCACCGGATTGACCCCGATAAAGGACAACGCGATGATCAACAAAGGGATGCTTAAAAGAAGCCCGGATGTGCCAACCCACTCGATCCACTGAACGATGCCATTGTTAAAAACGGCATCCATTCCCGAATATTGGAGCGCCCTCAAAAAAAATCCGGCCGCTACAAACACAACGAACAATTCCGACATTTTCGGCAGCTGTACGCGAAAATAATTGCCGGTGTCGCGCAGAAAGCTGCGCCCCCTGCTGACGAGCAGCGCCCACACCAGCGCAAACGGGAAAGCCGCCAACGCCACGGACCCGGCTAAGCCTGCCGACAAGAAGTGGTCGGTTATCAGCACGATCACAACAAGCAATAGGATCGCCGTAATAATGTGCAGCAATTTTCGCACATGGACTGCGTTCGCGTCTTTCTCCGGTTTATGCTCCTGCATCGCGAGCTCCGGCGCTCCCAGCTCGAACGGATTCAAGGACGGAATCCGCAAGCTAAACATGATCCAGCTCAACACAAGTCCCGCCAAACAATAGAAAAGCAAATACGGCAGCAGCTCCAGCCAACGCACCCCTGTCGTCTCGACCACGACCCCGACAACGCCGGACACGGGCGTCAGCATGATCGGAAGCGCATATCCATGTAGGATGGAGATGTTTACGAACCGCTTTTCGTTGGTGACTTTGAAAGAACCGGCGAGCAGCTTCGTAATCGGATACATCAGCGGAAGCGTGGCCACATTCAAAAACGTTCCCAATAAAAAAGAGATGGAAGTAACGAGCCGATACATTTGCTGTAAAGACTTGATTCGATTCACCAGCAATTCCCGAATCGATTCTCCGTAGCCCCCCAATTTTACCGGAAGGGCAAGCAGCGGCGCCAAGGCGAACAAGGCAAGCATAAAGATCATGTCGCCGTAAAGCAGCACATAGTCCATGATCCCGATGCCCGCACGCCAAACAAACCAGGTGCCGAGCCCGACGAAAAAAATGCCCATCATCCGGGCGAAGCGCCCCGCCGCAAACACTGAAACCACACCGGAAAATAAAGAGCATAACGACAATACCGGCTCAAAGCTTTCTGCTTGTCCCACCCGGACGATTAGGAAGGCTAGAATCGTCGCTAAATAAGATGCCATACGGAGTAAAGAAAACCATTCCGATTTCACAGGTGGATTGTCCCCTTTTACATCAAATAAAATAAATGCAGCCGGCACCCGGAAGGATGAAGGCCGCATTTGGATAAAACCAAAAACTTATTTTTGTTGTTCGATGCCGTCTTTCGCGTGGAACTCATTGTGGCAGAACGGGCAAATCAGCTTGAAGCTCGAGTGCAACAGCTCATACTCACTGTAAAATTTGCCGGAGCAAGCCGGGCAGCTCACCCACAAAATCCGATCCCCTAACACACCGCCGCCTCTACTCATGCTTTTCCACCTGACCTTTCGCTTTTATAGGTTTATTAGCCGATATAATCTTCGATGTTCATACGGTCCATCGCGCTTGGCGGGACGCGGAAACGCGTCGGCGAAGGAACCTCTGTTTGCTTCGTCGCATCGATGATGACCTTCCAGCCCGCACCGGCGTTGAAGAAGTGATTCCGTCCGCGAATCTTCTGAATGTCGCGCTCCGGATTCACATAGTTGTTGACGGCCCAACGAACGTCCAGCTCATTGAACACATCGATGTCATGATCCACGACAACGACCCACTGCAGCTGCGAGTCGAAGCCGAGCGCCGCCATCGCCACGTTCTTCGCCTCATCCTCTGCGCGCTTCTTGATCGAGATGTGGCATTCCAAGCGGCAGCAGCCGGAGTACGGCATCTTCACCGCCTCAATGTTGCCGAACTGCCTCTGCAGCATGTTGTACAAGCCGCCCTCTTTGGCGATGCCGCCCAGGAGCCAGTGCTCCGGATGACCCGAGAAAATGTCCTGCATGATCGCTTCCTTCTTGCGGGTAATCGCATGGACGTTCATAAACGGACGGATGCACTGCGGCTGGTAATCCCGCGTCACTTCCCCGAACGGATCGACGATCGTGCGCTCGCCCGGCTTGACGACGCCTTCGATCAAAATTTCGGCATCGGCCGGCACGAGGAAATCCTCGCCCCACGTTTCGCTCGGAACGAGCCGCACCGATTCGCCTAGGAACGCGCCGATCGTAGCGAAATCGTCATTGCCGAACGGCGCTCTCGCCGCCGCACCGAGCGTAAACGCCGGATGGTGGCCGATAATGTACACGATCGGAGCGTCCAGGCCGCGCTCCTCGTATTTCGTCAAGATGCGCTCCAGGTGCGGAGAGTGGATCGATACTCCCGCCGTATCAGGACCTTTTGGAAACAGCTTCGTGAACGAAACGTCGTAGAATCCGTCGTCCGGATCCTTCATCATGAGCATGTGCGTCAAAGCAGGGCTCAAATCCATCTCGTAATGGCGAACGATCGGCAGCTTCAACAGATCGATTTCGGCGCCTGTAAACACCTTCTCTTTAACCGGCGCTTCCCCGCGGGAAATCGTAACCGGCGGAATCTGCTGCTTCTCAAGCTCCGCATACCGCTGGCTGACGGCGATGCCGCCCGTGCCCGGCTGAAGGCCGATCTGCTCGCCTATGCGCTCGCGGGAGCCAAACAGGTTGGCGGCGATGCTGATGTCGGTCGGATCGTTATGATTGTCCACTACGTTTTGGAACCAAGGAAGCCGGGTGTCGCCGCGTTGATCCAGCTTTTCTAAAAGCGCCGTAACCTCGAACTCGTGCGGTACGACCCGCTTCGTCACTTCAGCCAGCTCCGGCGATCCGCTGCGCTTTAACTCTTCTAAATAGCTTCGTAAACTTTTTGCCATCTGGGTTCATCCCCTCGTCGTTATAGAATGAAACTAATATTGTAGAGGCTCGCCAATTCTTCCGCGTCCAGCACCGTACGGCGTTCTTTGATTTTGAGACCGCCGTCCGCGAGCTTTAACTGAAGATAATAAGTGCCTACATATTCCCGGTCCGGGCTGTTCCGGCGGAAGCGGTAGACGACGAAGTTCGCTTTCACATGCACCGTGTCGCCGTCCTGGCTCACAATTCGGACATTGTGAATCATTCGCTTCGTTCTTGATTTCGGATTCTCCGCATGCGCGTTTTTGCTCAGCAGCCGCTTCACCCGCGATTTGATCCGATGAATGTCGTCCGCAACGAGAAACAGCGTGTCAGTATGGCTTCCGTGCGGCACATCGTTCGGCGGAACATAGTAGGCAGCGTCGTCCGTCAGCAGCTCGAGCCATTTCTCCAGCTCCCATTGATCGAGCAGCTCAGCTTCATAATACAGGAAATCTTCGACTTCCGCTCTCGTAATCGCCATTAACGCGCATCTCCTTTCACAGGCTCCCCCGTCATGATCTCGTTCCATCTTCTCCAGAACGTCCGCATATGAATCTCGTCCGTATTGAGCTGCTCGCCCGTTTTGTTCATACCGCGGGACATTTCATTCCATTCGAATTCCCGGTACGTCTTGTACCCTTCCTGAGCCACCTCGAGCGCCTCCGTATCGTCAGGCGTCGCAAATCCGCCCGGACCGTAGAACGTCAAGAAGCTGTCCAATCGAACGGCGCGGATCACCTCCGTGTCCTCTTTTGCTCCCAAGCACCAAGCGGTGACTCTCATATGATCGTAGGCCGAAGGGAAAAAGGTTCGCACCGTGATGGAAGAGCCGTCGTTAATGACGAGGTTCGGGAAAATGACCAGGTTCCGGTTCGTCTTCGCAACCCGGCGGGCGCGTTCCGGCCCCAACCTGGAGTTGAGCTCCTGCTCCAGCTTCTCCTGCTCTGCCTTGACTTCCTCTCCGTACATCGGCATCCAGTTGGCAACCGGACGTCCGCGATACGTTTCGTTGTCGATAACGGCATGGCCGTTCCCGAGCGCCTTGCCGATCCCGTGCGCCGGCAGCATCAGCCCCTTCGGCTTGGCGATGCTGACGCCGGAATCGCGAAGATAATCTAAATAGGTGGCATGCGTAGGGGCGACGTGATAGTCGTCAAAGCTGTTCTCCACCAGCAGCTTCCAGTTCGCCCGCATGTCATACTCCTGCGTTCCTTGAACGATTTCCATCCGGCCGCTCGGCGACTGCTCGACGATCAAATCGAGGTACTCCTTAGCATCCGCCAAATAATCATACAGCGATACAGCGTTTACATCATAGTTCACAAAATAAAATCCTTTGTAGCTTTCCAATCTAGGCACATGACGAAGGTGCATTTTGTTCCTGTCAAACAGCGGTCCGTAGGACTCTTCGCCAGGCAGGTTCATCAATTCCCCGTTGTTGTGGAACGTCCAAGCGTGATAGAAGCAGCGGAACACCTTCGTGTTGCCGGAATGCTCCCGGCAGACGGTTGCGCCCCGGTGCGGACATGCATTGAAGAACGCCTGAACGACGCCGTCGCTGTTCTTCGAGAAAATGAGCGGTCTTCCCGCCACGTGCCGAGTCTGGAAATCTCCCGGCTTCTCCACCTCGGATTCATGGCCGATATAAATCCAGCATTTATTGAAAATCTTCTCATGCTCCTCTTCCAACAGATGAGGTTCCATGAACACTCTGCGATTAACTTTGAACAACTGCCGCTCATTGTCGTCGATAATATATTTTGGTGTCGTCATCGCTTACCCCTCCCATAAATCTGGTCGCTTTTCGCTTGTTACTTTTAAGGTAATTCATTGCACTACCCTTTTCCAATTCCGATTCTTAATGAAAGCTATATAAGAACGTAATAACTTGAGCTATAATATTCAAAAATACGTCTTTACGGGGAGTTTTCCGGATGGAATTCAAATACATGCAGGCATTCGTCAAGATCGTCGAAACCGGCAGCTTTTCGGCGGCCGGGGAAGCATTGTACATCTCTCAACCGACGATAAGCGTCCGCATCCAGCAGCTGGAGAAAGAGCTGAATGTCCCCTTATTCGTTCGTGCGGACGGGAAGAAGCTGAAGCTCACTCCCTTCGGAGAGAAGGTGTATCCGATGTTTCGGCAGGCGCTCGACCTGATCGAGAAAATCGCCGTCGAGGCAAGGAAAGAGGCAGAACAAACCGCAACCGTAAACATTTCCTGCCCGAACCACATGGGCGCGGACATTATGCCCGAGGTGCTAAACGTATTGTATACGTCTTTTCCCTCAATCGACTTTCACTTGAAGATCGACAGGATCCGGAATACGGTGGAAGGCGTACGAACCGGAAAGGTGGACATCGGGTTGATTTATGCTCCGAGCCATAAGCAAGATGACTACGCCGATATAAACATGGTTCGAATCGCCGACGAGCGGAACATACTCGTATGCAGCCCCGAGCATCCGCTCGTCCGGCAAAAACGCAAGGTATCGGTCTCGAGCCTGAAAAACGAGCGGATCATCATCTACGATCGCGATACCGTATCGACGAAAATGATTGAACAATTTTTGCGGACAAACGGGCTGAACGAATACAGGAAGGTAGAAATCGATAATTTAACATGGATTCAGCAAATGGTGCGCAAGGGCTTGGGTATCGCATTTATGCAGAAGGCTCAGGCGAGGAAAGAAATTTCCAACCAAACGCTGGTGGAAATCCCGCTCAAGGAATCGCTGCCGACGACAACCGTTTATCTTCTTTTCCACTCCGATTTGAAAAAAGAGATTCGCGAAACGACGATCGAGGCGGCGAAATCCATCTTCCAAATGAACGCTCAATAGAAGAGGCTATTAACCGACTCTATACGTTAGATTATAAATCTGAATTGGAATATTAAATAAGTATCCAGTACCATGGTTTAGTAAGCGCTTAAACATTATATTATCTAAAAAAGGGTGGTATGGATGAAAAAAGGACTTTACGGCACATTGATCTCGGTTGTTCTCTTGAGCTTGCTGGTTGCCTGCGGAGGAGGCGCGCAACAGGGCTCCGGCGAAACTTCGGGAGAATCCGCAACCCCGAACGCTCCGGCTGAATCGCAAGAGGCTCCAAAGTTCATTACGATCGGCACGGCTGCATCCGGCTCTTCTGTATACGCTTACGGAACCGGTTTGGCCGCCTTGTTGTCCCAAAATCTAAGCTACAGCCAATTTGACGCGGTAGAATCCGGCGGCACGATCGCCAACATTAAAGTAATGGACGAAAACAAAATGGAGCTGTCGGTTGGCGCCGGCGACGCGTATTACAATGCGGTTCGCGCTCAGAACGGCTTCACCGAAAAAACCAACGTTGTGTTGGGCTGGGAGGTCGCTCCTTCCACCATTCAATTCGTAACGCTCGAAAAATCCGGTATTACGAAGATTGAAGATTTGAAAGGAAAGCGGGTGTCAATCGGCGCATCGGGCTCCGCAGCGAACGTAACGGCGCTGACGATCTTCGAGCTCCACGGCATTCAAGAATCCGATATCACGATTTCTTACCTAGGATGGAGCGAAGCGATGACGGCGCTTGCCGACGGCGCAATCGACGCTACCATTATTCTGGGCACGCTTCCGGCGCCTGTCGTCCAAGAGGTAGACGTTCGCGAACCGGTCCGACTAGTCAACGTAGATGCGGAAAAAATGAAAGCCAACCCTGTATTTACAACTCGGGAAGTTCCGGCAGCCACCTACCAAAACCAAAAGGACGCGGCCATTGCAGCCGTGGTGGATCAATACGTGTACGTCAATCCGAATTTGCCGGAGCAAGTCGTTTATGACATTACCAAGCTCGCCATGGAAAATACGGAAGAGCTGGCGAAATCGCATCCGATCGGCAAAGTCGCGGAGCCGATCACGAAAGAGCTCGCTGAATTCCTTCAGGGCGAGATTCACCCGGGAGCCATCAAATACTATCAAGAGATCGGTGCATGGCAGTAATCTTTAACGGAAAGAGTTGAGTGGAGTGGCACGCTCTGAAAGCAGAAAGCTGAAGTTTATATTCGGTTTATGTGTTGTTATATCTCTTCTGGTTCTCGCCTTCCAGCTGTTTTATTTCAGCTCTGAAGGAACTGTCCTGCCTATCTTTTTAATGCTCACCTTTATTTACGTGTTCATTATGAAACCGCTGGAGGGGAGCGCCAAATTTCCGGCGCTCCGCATGATCGATTACGCGCTGATCGCCGGCAGCATCGTGCCTGCCGTCTATTTAACGGCGAATTATGCCGATATTCAAGCGCAGGCGGGCATCCCGTCCGACACGATCGTCTGGATGGGGATCGTGACGCTGATCGTCCTGCTTGAGGCGGTGCGGCGGATCGTCGGTTTGGCGCTCGCCATTCTTGCCGTCCTATTTATCGTCTATGCGTTTGTCGGGCCGTACCTGCCCCCGCTGCTTATCCACCGGGGGTCGGACTGGTCGGGCGTCATGGACAGGCTGTATTTGAGCAGCGGCGGTTATTACGGTCTCCCGCTCGCGACGATGTTCCGATATGTCGTCATCTTCGTTATTTTCGGCGCATTTTTGGAAAAAACGGGGGCCGGCGATTTCCTCGTTAATTTGTCGAAATCGGCGGCTGGCCGATACCGCGGCGGCGTCGGGCAAATTTCCGTGCTTTCGAGTGCTTTGATGGGCTCGATCTCCGGAAGCTCCGTAGCGAACGTGGCGACGACCGGAACCGTAACGATCCCGGCGATGAAGCGTACCGGCTTCAGCCCTCCGATGGCGGGCGCCGTAGAGGCCGTCGCTTCGAACGGCGGACAAATTTTGCCGCCGGTCATGGGCGCCGCCGCCTTCTTGATGGCCGACTTTCTGGGCATCCCGTACTCGCAGGTGATGCTGGCCGCGCTTATTCCCGCACTGCTGTATTTCGCTGCGGTGTCGGCGAATATTTACCTGTACGCGTCCATGAACAACATTCGCGGATTGCCGCGGGACGAGCTCCCGCGATTTATCGACGTGTTCAAGGGCGGCTGGTACCACCTTGTCCCGTTTGTCGTCTTGATCGCTTTGCTGATGGAAGGGTATTCCCCTACCTTCGCAGGATTGTACGCCATTGCTGCCGTTATCGTAGTAGGGCTGCTGAAGCGCACGGACCGATTGAACTTTTCGGGGATTATGGAGTCGCTTAAAAACGCAGGCGAAAGCGTTGTTCTGTTAACCGTCGCTTCCGCCGCCGCAGGCATTATCGTCGGGGTTCTCTCCCTCACCGGACTCGGAAACCGCCTGTCCTCGGTGCTGATCGCGATTTCCGGCGACAACATCCTGCTCTTGCTGCTGTTGTCCGCGGCGGTTTCCATCGTGCTCGGCATGGGCATGCCGACAACGGTCGTGTACATTATGCTTGCTACCCTGGTGGCGCCTGCGATTATCGATTTGGGCGTGCTGCCGATTGCGGCGCATCTGTTCATTATTTATTTCGGCACAATGTCCATGATTACGCCGCCTGTCGCGCTGGCCTCCTATGCGGGAGCGGCGATTGCAGGAGCGGATCCGGTCAAGACGTCGATGCTGGCGCTGAAAATCGCGCTGCCGAGCTACATTTTGCCGTTCTATTTTGTATACAACAATGCGCTGCTGCTTCAAGGCGACAACACCTTGCTGATGATCTGGGCGATCATTACGGCGATTGTAGGGGTAATCTCGATATCCATAGCGCTAATGGGGTACGCCAACAGAAAGCTGAGCGCCATTGAGCGTATAGCCGTGATGGCCGGATCGTTTATGCTCATCCATCAAGGTCTCATTACAGACTTCATCGCGATTGCAATTCTGCTCGTCATCTTTTTAATACGACGCGGCGATCGGAACAGCGGCACGAAGCTTCCGCTGTCTCCGAGCGAATAGACAAGAACGAGGATTGAACGCAACATATAGGAAGATCGCAAGTAGCGTGAGGTTGATGACGCTGGTTGCGATCTTTTTTTGTTCAAACCTTTGGCCCTCGCGATGTATGAGCTTGTTAAATCCCAGTATAATAACGGTTATTAAATGAAACACGCAAGAAAGGATCGGTTGATCATGTGGCAGGCGATGCTGTGGGGAGGAATTTCAGGCTCCGCCGTTCTGCTGGGCGCATTGTCCGCGCTTCATTTTACGATTCAGAAGAAAGTCGTCGGCTATATCATGGCCTTCGGTACCGGGGTTCTCATGGGCGCAGCCGCTTACGAACTGCTCGGCAGCTCGGCGGAAAAGGGAGGAATTTGGCCAGCGGCGGGAGGCTTCCTGCTCGGAGCAGTCGTATATACGCTGTTTGAGCTGCTCCTATCGCGCAGAGGCGGAACCCGCCGCAAACGAACGAACCAAAATCATGCCTCTGCGGAGGCTGCGCGAGCGGCCGGCCTCGCGATTTTCGCAGGCACGCTGATGGACGCCATTCCCGAATCCGTTATGATCGGCGTCTCCACGAAGCAGGACGGGGTCAGCTGGCTCCTTGTCGTCGCGATCTTTCTGAGCAATTTCCCGGAGGGCTTGTCCAGTACGTTAGGGCTGCGCAAAAGCGGCTATTCGCGGGAACGGATTTTGTGGATGTGGGGGGCCGTAATGGCCGGGGCCGTCGTGTCTTCCTGGTTCGGTTACTATTTTCAATCGTTCATGTCCGAGCAGACGCTTGCGGCCATTGCCGCTTTCGCGGGAGGCGGCGTTATCGCCATGCTGGCCACCACCATGCTGCCCGAGGCCTACGAGGACGGAGGGCCGCCGACCGGGCTGATCGCGGCGTCCGGACTGCTCGTTTCGATGCTGCTGGACCAGTTGGGACGTTAAGCGGGCTCCGTCACGGCATTGTCTTCTACGAGGAACACCCGCTCCGGCGGGATGCGAACATATACGCTCTGCACCGCCCGCGGCATCCGCTGCCACTGCTCCGCCGAAATCTCGGCTTGAATGTGGTGGCCGCAGCAGTCAAGCACGAGCGTTACGTGAAACCGTCCTTCCATCGCCCGAACAATGCGGCTTGAATAGCTGTTCGGCCCTGCAAACGACCGGTCGCTCACCTCCACATAATGGGCGCGGAAAGCTGCATACAAATTCGAGCTTGCTGCCTGATTCGGCACGTCCGCCTCCGCCGCCAAGCGAAGCTCGCCGGCTCGAACGGCGAGGCCTCCTTCCTCCCGAATGACCTCGTCGGCCCGAACGAAGTTTTTGCAGCCCGTAATCCTGGCAGCCGATACGTTCGTCGGGCGATGAACGACATCCTCCTTCGATCCGTTCTGCACGATTTTCCCTTGATCGTAGATCATGATCCGGCTGCACAAGCGGTAAGCTTCCTCAATATTGTGCGTCACCAGCAGCACCGTTCCCTTGTAATTCCGCTCAATCATCGAAAGCAGCTCTTGCTCCAAAAAGTGCTTCACATGGTTGTCCACCGCCGAGAACGGCTCGTCGAGCAGCAGCAGCTCGGGCTGCGTAATCAAGGTGCGCGCCAAGGCGACCCGCTGCTGCTGTCCTCCCGAGAGCTGGCTCGGGTATTGATGACTCAGCTTGTCCAGACGCATTCTGGCGAGCATTCCCTCCACCTGCTCCCGCCGTTCTTGCCGCGGAAGATGGTGAATGCCGTATGCGATGTTCTGGCCGACGGTCAGATGAGGAAACAAGGCGTAATTTTGAAACACGTACCCGATCCTTCGAAGGCGCGGAGGTACGCGTTCCCCCTTCGCCGAATCGTACAGCGTTCTTCCGTTCAGCCGGATCCAGCCTTCGTCCGGCGCGACGAGCCCGGCGATGCATCCAAGGGTCATACTCTTTCCGCTGCCGGAAGGACCTAAAATGCTTACCACTTCATGGCCCGCTGAAAATTCCGCCTGCAGCGTAAACTGTCCCGTTCTTTTCGTAAGATGAACTTCGAGCATTAGAAATACCTCCTGCCCATTCGTTTTTCAAGACGGTTGAGAAGGAAAAGCAGCATGAATGCGACCAAGGTCATAATGAGCACCAGCATAAAGGTCATCTCTTCGTTGCCGGCCTGCATCGCATCATAGATGGCGATCGGCATCGTCAGCGTCTCGCCCGGGATGCTCCCGGATACCATCAGCGTCGTTCCAAAATCTCCGAGCGCTCTGGCAAACGCCAGAATGATCCCCGACATGACGCCCCTCCACGCTAGCGGCAGCACCACACTGAAAAACACGCTCCACTCGCTTCTGCCCAGGAGACTCGCGGCATGGATCACATTCCGATCGATTTCACTGAACGCCGATCTCGCGGATTTCAATAGAAACGGTACGGATACGATGGAGGCGGCGATCACTGCCCCCGCCGGCGTAAATACGAGCATAATTCCGAAATGCTCTTCCAGCAAGCGGCCGATCCAGCTTTGGCGTCCGAGCGCGACGAGCAAATAATAGCCGAGCACCGTCGGCGGCAGCACAACCGGCAAGGTCAACAACGTGTCGGCCAAATCCGAAAGGCGATTCCGCGACTTGCTTAAAAAATAGGCGATCGGCAAGCCTACAATCGTCCCGATCAGCGTAGCGAGGGAGGCTACCTTCAATGAAAAAAATAACGGAAACCAGTTCAGCTCCGACATCACTTCACCTCTACCGAGGGAGCTTCAAAACCGTACTTACGCATAATCTCCCGACCTTCAGGCTTGTTCACAAAAAGCACGAATTCCCTCGCCATGCGCTCTTGCTCCGTTCCTTCAACAACGGCAATCGCTTGATTGAGCGGTTCGTACAATGCCGGGTCGATGGGGATAAAGCGAATCCGGCCTTCGACCACTATGGATTCGGCGATAATTCCGGCTTCGGCGTTCCCGGTCGTCACGAAAGCGAGTGCATCCGCAATATTTTTGCCGTACACCAGCTTCGGCTCGACCTCATTCCATAAGCCCGACCGCTGCAGCGCCTGCTTCGCGGCCATCCCATACGGGGCATGCTCCGGACTCGCAATGGCAACCTTCTTTACATTCGGGTCCGACAAACCGTCAAGCTCCGAAACATCCAAGCTGCTTTCGACGGGAACGGCGACGCCGATTCTCCCTTGCGCGTAAAGCTGCTGCGTATCGGGGATGACTCGCCCCTTCTCGCTTAATTCATTCACAAAGGCGGTGTCGGCCGCCGCGAATACATCGAACGGAGCGCCGTTGTCAATTTGTTGAGCCAGCGTCCCGGTGGAACCAAACGTAAATTCGACCTTGCCGCCCGTGCTTTCCTCAAAGCGCTGTCCGATTTCCTCGAAGGCCAAGCTTACGCTTGAAGCGGCGGCGACCAGCAGCTTGCCCTCCTCCCGAGAAGACGGGGCCGAGGAATCGGGGCCGCATCCTCCTATAACAAAAAACAGCAGAAGCAAGACTGTCCCTAACTTAGCTAACATTTGTAACATCGGTTCCCCCTTCTGCCGCTCTAAACCTTTTCATTACAACTAATTATAGCTCTGTAAGAAGGGTTTTACATCTCATTGTTGAACTCATATTGAGTTGTGCCTTTTTTACCCATCAAAGGCGTCCGAGAGGGAAAACCACATGTCGGGAGAAAATATGTATATTATTGGTATTGGCGCTTCTGCCGGTGGTTTGGACGCCCTTGAAAGGCTGTTTAAAACAATGCCCCTATACACCGGTGCAGTCTTTGTTGTGATTCAGCACTTGTCCCCTCATTATAGGAGCTTAATGGCCGAGCTGCTGGCTAAAAAAACCAAGTTGCCCATTTGCAAAATCGAAGACGGGCTTGAATTGAAGCCGAATCATATCTATCTAAATCCTCCAAAACAATACGTAAGGATTCAGAACAATCATTTCCAGCTAACCGAATACGATGCCGCCGAGCGGCTTCACCTGCCGATTGACGTATTTTTTGAATCGTTCGCATCAGAATATCGGCATAAAGCCATTGCGGTCATTTTATCCGGGACAGGCTCCGACGGTACGAAGGGAATCAAAACCGTTCACCGGCTGAGCGGCCTTGTCATTGTCCAGGATGAATACAGCGCCGAATTCAGCGGCATGCCGCTCAGTGCGGTGGCCACAGGAATCGTGAATTACGTCCGTTCACCGGAAGGAATTGTGGAGGAACTCATGAAGCAAATGATCGAATCGTCGATGTCGGACGAGAGCAGTAAAGCTGAAATTTCAGAAGAAGAATACTTGCGGAAAATTTTTAAATCGATTAGACAGCATGTCGGGGTTGATTTTTCCGGATACAAGAAGGCCGGAATCATGCGCCGCATTGAACGCCGAATGAAGATCAACAACATTCACTCCCTCTCGGGCTACTTGGACTATGTAACGAAAACGCCCGAAGAAATTTTTTTACTGCAGAAGGATATGCTCATCGGAGTGACTTACTTCTTTAGAGACCCGGAAGCGTTTTCGGCGATCTATGCGAAAGTGATTCCCGAAATAGCAGCCCTCAAGGAGAAGGAAAACCAAGAGATTCGGATCTGGGTTGCCGGCTGTTCCACGGGCGAAGAAGCCTACACGCTGGCGATGCTTCTAAAGCGCTACCAAATGACGAAGGGAATCGACGCAGACGTCCGTATTTTTGCAACCGATCTTGATAAAGAAGCCGTTCAATATGCAAGCCAAGGAGTTTACCCTGTCAATACGGCCAAACAAATTCCGAAGGAATATGCGGAGCGCTTTTTCGTCAGAAAAGGCGACAGCTACCAAATTCATAAGGACATCCGCAAGATGATCGTATTTGCGCCGCACAATATTATCAGTGATCCTCCCTTCGTCAATATAGACTTAATCACATGCCGCAATATGATGATCTATTTCCAGCCGGAAATTCAACGCAAAGTGTTGAGTCTGTTCCACTATTCCTTGCGATCCCAAGGCTACTTGTTTCTTGGCGCCAGTGAAAGCCTCGGAAAACTGGAGCATCTCTACTCCGAAATTGATAGAAAATGGAACATTTTCAGAGCGCACCAAACGAATCAACACACGTATCCTAAAGCAATTGCCGCCCCGTACGAAATGAAAGGAAGCATCCTGCCCGTTGCGAAAGAAACGTCGCTTCCGAATCAGCATTCTAAGGTAACAAGATTGGATGACATTGCGCTTACACTGCTGGAACAGGTTTTGCCGGCATGTGTGATCATTGATCAGCAAAATAACGTCGTTTATTCCGGAGGCGATTTGAGTCGGTTTCTGCAATTGCCTAAAGGGAAAACAAGCTTGAACGTCTTGAATATGGTAACAACCTCTTTATCGGTAGCCATTAATACCGGCATTCACAAAGTGCGCAATAACAAACAGAATGAGGCCGCCTTTACCATTAAGGACAACAATACCGGCTATGAAGCCTCGACCCGAGTCGTCGTGAAACCGTTTTCCGCAGAAAAATATGACCGCGCCTTGTTGATCGTTACATTTGAAGAAGAAACCCCGCAAACGGATGCGCAGTTGAACATGGAAGTGCTGAACGTCAACAAAAACGCCAACATCCGAATCCGCGACTTGGAGCGCGAGCTGCAGTATGCCCAGGAAAGCTTGCAGGCTACCATTGAAGAGCTGGAAACCTAAAAAACCGGGTATTCCGCGCAAGAATTAAAGGGCCGGAACATCGTCACCCTCGGTTCGGATGAACCTTTTTTAGAAGAAACCCGCAAAGAAATATTCGATGTCATGCTCAGCGGAAAAAGCTGGAGCGGAGAAATCGAATGTAAACGCAAGAACGGAGAATCGTACTGGGAATTGGCTTCCTTCCTGCCGATCAAGAACGATCAAGGGGATACGGTAAATTACCTGAAGGCGGCGGAGGATATTACCGTTCGAAAAAATACGGAAGAGCTGCTCCGGAAATCAGAAATGCTATCCGCCGTCGGGGAGCTGGCCGCCGGCATCGCCCATGAAATCCGCAATCCGCTGACGGCGCTTAAGGGCTTTATCCAGTTAATGCAGGCGGAAGGGAACGGGAATCAAACTTACCTTAGCATCATGCTGTCGGAATTCGGCCGCATCGAATTAATTATCAATGAGCTGCTGCTGCTCTCAAAGCCGCATGCATTAAGCTTCAAGTCCACGGACGTCATGCAAATTATGAATCACGTGCTGATTCTGATCGAGACGCAGGCGCTGCTTAACAATGTGGCCATCAAGCCTGTCCTGGATGATTCTATTCGGGAGATTGTGTGCGTCGAGAACCAAATCAAGCAAGTGTTGATCAACATCATGAAGAATGCCATCGAAGCAATGCCGAACGGTGGGAAGGTGACGGTTACAGCCAAGAAACATAATCATGAATTTATCTTGATCCGCATTCAGGATAACGGCCCCGGCATTCCCGAGCATGCCGTACCCCGCTTGGGAGAACCGTTCTATACGACGAAAGAAACCGGTACCGGACTAGGATTAATGGTCAGCTTTAAAATTATTGAAAACCACAACGGCCAGATGCTGATTGCAAGCGGAGAAGGTGAGGGAACGACGGTAGACATTTATCTCCCGATATAAAGGCCTGTCGCTTAGATTACAAATAATCCTGCGGAAATTGGATACATTACCATATAGAAATTACCGGGTCCCACCCATTACGCGAAAGGAATGAGAAGCATCGCCAGGCATGTTTGCATCCTTATTGTCCTTTTGTTGTTTCTTACAATCCCGCTTCAGCCGCCCGCTTCAGCCGAACCGACGGAAGACAGCGTGCACATCATCGTCGATAAATCGAGCCACCTCCTCCAGGTGCTATTGAACGAGTACCCCGTCTATACGTTTTCCGTCGCGACCGGCAAGGGCGGACTCACGCCCGAAGGCGAATTCGCGATCGTCAACAAAATCGTCAATCCGTGGTATTTGCCCAAAAATATTCCCGGCGGCGACAAGCGCAATCCGTTCGGCACCCGTTGGATGGGACTTGACGTTCCGAATACCGGAGGATACAAGTACGGCATTCACGGAACGAATCGCCCTTATTCCATTGGAAGGAGCGTCTCCTCCGGCTGCATTCGGATGCGGAACAAGGATATTGAATGGCTGTTCCGCCACATTCCGATCGGCACCAAGGTCACCATTCAAAAATAGCGGATTCATCACACAACAAAAAAGGAATACAATACCCGGAGATCGAAATATGTAATAAATGCGATTTCAAGGAGGGGCAAGCGATGAATGATTTCGATGTGAAAGCGTTAACATGGGATGACGATCCGGTCAAAGTGGACCGAGCCAAACAGGTTGCCGAAGCGATTCGAAAGCACACCCCGCTGAAGCATTCAATGTCCGGTTTAGATTACGGCTGCGGAACCGGCCTGTTGGGCTTCCACCTCCACCCTTACCTTAGCCATATGACATTCATGGACAATTCTGACGGGATGCTGGAAGTGTTGAACCGGAAAATCGAGCAGGGCGGCTTCACCACTATGAAACCGGTGAAGGCGAATCTAATGGAGGACCCGCCGGTGGACGAGAAATATGATATCATTGTCAACTCGATGGTGCTCCATCACATTCCCGACACGGACAAAATTTTAAACATCTTTCATTCCATGCTCCATCCTGGCGGATATTTATGTATTGCAGACTTGGATAAAGAGGACGGGTCGTTTCACGGGAAAGAAGTGAAAGTCCACCATGGGTTCAATCGTACACAGTTAGCAAAGCAGTTCGAACAAGCCGGCTTTATATTGACTCATAACGACATTTGTTTTGAGCTTCCGAAGAAAACGAAAGACGGCGAGAAAAAATGGTTTCCCGTCTTTCTCATGGTCGGACAGAAACAATAAGGTGCAGGCCCTGCTTGATGTTACGGCAGGGTCCTTTCTTTGCTTTTGATCCAATTATCTGCTTTTTATTAACAGCTGCACCGCTTCCCGCACTACCTCGTGCGTTCCCTGACCCAGTTCCTGCTGTTCAATGATGCATTTTTCCAAATTGACAGCAACGACATGGGCAATGGTCTTATCGACAGCGCTTCGGACGGCCGACAGTTGAGTCACCACATCCTTGCAATGTTTCCCCTCTTCCATCATTTTGAGCACACCGCGAATTTGGCCCTCCGCTCTGCGCAGCCGTCTTTTCATATCATCATCATAGTACATCATCATCGATCGCCCCCCAATCTGAGACCTATTATATCATATCCTTCAAACCCTGAAGCTTATATGCATGCGCCGTTTGGGGGATAATGGGAGTGTCGTTCGATCGATAAGCATTGTCATAAAGGACGTAACCGCGATGAACCGTAATCTATGGTCGGGTTTTTTGTTCGGGCTCGGCGCAGTAGCCTTTCTGGATGAAACTCTTTTTCACCAGCTCCTGCATTGGCATCACTTCTACGATAAATCAACGACCGATTGGGGGCTCATTTCCGACGGTCTGTTTCACGCCTTCAGCTGGTTTGCCACGATTGGTGGTTTGTTTCTGTTAGCGGATCTACGCAGGAGGAACTCGCTGCTGCCGACAAGGTGGTGGGGCGGCATGCTGTTCGGAGGCGGCTTATTTCAGCTGTACGACGGGATCATCCAGCACAAGGTGATGAATCTGCACCAAATTCGTTACGTGAACAACGTCATCGTGTACGACCTGGTATGGAACCTTGTCGCCGTTTTCATGATCGCTTACGGCATTCACCTCTTGCGTCGCTCAAAACTAAAATCTCCGCGAGGGAGAGATACGGCCTCCAATGCACATTAATCAGCTTCACTTGCATGACGGCAGCGCAATTATCCGAGAGTTTATGCTGCCCCTGCTATTCTTAACGGCTGCGGCGCTTTACTTGGCGGCCGCGCTCGTCTCCGGCCGCCGATACGGAACTTGGCCGCTTTATCGGCATTGGTGCTTGCTGTTTGGCGTGATCAGCGCAGCCGCGGCGACAGTCGGCCCCCTAGCCGAACGCGCGCACGTTGATTTCACCGCGCACATGACCGCCCATCTCCTGCTCGGCATGCTTTCCCCTCTCCTCTTAACGCTATCCGCCCCCATGACCCTCGTCTTGAAAACACTTCCCGTGCAGGCATCGCGGCGTCTTTCGCGCATCCTGAAGAGCAGACTGCTGCGTGCTGCCGGCGATCCGGTATCCGCATCACTTCTCAATGTCGGCGGACTATGGATCCTCTATACAACGGACTTATACATGGCTATGCATATGCATCCCTTGGTGAACCTGCTCGTCCATATCCATCTCTTTCTAGCGGGCTGCCTCTTTACAAGGTCTATAATCTATATCGATCCGACACCGCACCGGACCGGCTTCGTGTATCGTGCGGTCATCCTGATTTTTGCCTTCGCCTGCCACAGCATTCTTTCCAAATACGTCTATATCCACCCTCCCGCGGGCGTTTCCTTCGAACAAGCCCGCATCGGCGGCATGATTATGTATTATGGCGGCGATGCGATTGAAATTGCGCTTCTTACTGTCTTTTGCTTGCAGTGGTTTCAGGCTGTCCGGCCTCGAGCATGCGTGGAAGTTTAAGCAAAATGGGCCATGCATAGGTAATGATGGAGGCAGCGCCGCTCGTCAGCCATACCATAATAAAAGAGAAATCGCGTGTAAAATTCAGTTCGTGAAACGCTGCGAATTCAGTTATGGAGGTGTACGAGTGAGACTGAAAATTTCCGTGCATGCCGGCCGCCGCCAATCGATCGTACTTCACCCGCAAACAGCCGCCCATTTCAACATTCCAAATCATAAAGAGGTGAAATTGAAGTTTGGGCAGCAGTCGATGAAGCTGATTACAACCCTTTCGGAACAGCAGCACCCGCAAGAAATCTCCATTTCTCGCGAGGCTTTGCACCGATTGGGCATCCCGCTGTTTAATCAATATGAACTAAAGGTCAACGGGAGGGAAATCGTAATAGGTCCCTTCTTAGCCCTGTTGCTATGGACGGACGTCGGCATCGCCGCAAGGCGGCTCCAACAGTTCACCGCCCATTACGAGGAATTGGGCGGGGCGTTGGCCGCATTCAATCCGACCGGCACCGTTTCGAAAAGCAAGCGCATTCGGGGAATCATTTACAATCCTGTGGAGGGCCGCTGGACGGAAACGAAAATTCCGTATGCGGCTGCCGTTTTTAGAAGGTGTACTTTGCCGTGGGACCATAAGCTGTTTTCATTCTACGGGGACAAAATGATCAACCAAAGGGGATTCGACAAGTGGATGCTGCACAAGAGAATCAAATCAAGTCCGCTGGCGGGGCGCTGTTTCCCGGAAACGACCCTATTTCGGGATAAAGGCGATATCTTGGAACTGCTACAACGCCATCGTTCCGTCTACTTGAAACCGATCGACGGCGCTTCGGGAAGAGGCATTATGAAGGTTTCTATGGATGGAAATGGGCTGAACGTGGAATGGAGACAAGGAATTAGCGGAAGCAACTCCGCGAAGATGGATGTTCCGCAATTCCACTCTTTCCTGAAGCGGAGCTTAGGAACTCGCAAATATATTGTACAGCAAGGAATTCATTTACTGACCTATGATGAGCGCCTCGTCGATTTCCGATTAATCCTTGCGAAAGACGAGCACGGGCAATGGAAAGATTACGGCCTCATTGGAAAATACGGAAAAAAGAAAAGCATCGTGAGCAATATTTCCTCCGGCGGGATCGCAGAGATGGGAGAATTGGCGCTGAAACGAATTTTAAATTTATCGGATGCACAAGTCGGAAGGAAGCGGGAGAGCATTGCTCAAATCGGTATCGAAGTCGCCAAGGAGATTGAGAAAGCGTTCAACGTCACCTACGGGGATCTTGCATTTGATGTCGGAGTAGACGAGCGCGGAGACGTCTGGATCATTGAAGTAAACATCTTGGGCGACCCTACCATTGCCCTAGATGCGGGCAACCGAAGTCTCTACGAGCAGCTCATCCGGGCAAACCTGATGTATGCAAAAAGGATGTCCGGGTTCCCTGTGTAAACCTTTAAAGGCTCTATCCTGAAGAAAACTTGAGGATAGAGCCTTTCTGTGTTGGAGGGCATTTACTCCCGTACAAACCCCGACAAATATTTGGCATACGCGAACGGCGCCGCAACCACTCGCAAATAATGCTCCCTGTCCTTGAGATGAAGAGGGAACTGATGGTACGTATCCAGCGTGTTAACCTCCAAAATCCATACCTTATGATGCTTGTCGATCATCAGGTCGATGCCGACATCTCCATAATTCCCATATTGGTCGAAAACCTTGCATATGTGGAGCGCGATCGATTTCATCTCCGACAGCTTGAGCTCGGCCCTCCGTTTGCTCATCCCAAACGCCCTGACCAAGGAGTCCATCCCGGAACGCAGACAACCGGATCGGATAAAATTGGTGATGATGCTCCTCCTTTTCCCGAATCTCCCGAAGATACCGCTGCACTGCCACTCATCGGACCCGTTTTTTTGCATCATCACTCTGAAATCGATCGGCATTTTCTTATACTTCTTCATGGCGATCGCCTGTTGGACAATATAATCTTTATTCTTTAATGTCCGCACCCACTCCTCTACAATTTTGGGTCCTTCTATCAGTCTTTCAATCGTTGCCGCTCCCCCCTTCTCTCGGTTCGGATGCAGCACCCGGTACCCGCTTCCGGTTCTTTTTACCTTCATCACGCCTTCGGATAACGTCCCTCCTGCAGGCTTGAGATAGACGGCGCGGCATTTGTCCAGCATACCGTTCAAATCGTCCGCACACGTTACTTGGGCGGTACTGGGAAGATGCTCCGACAGCCGCTCAACGGGCAACAGGCGATTCCACAATTCCCATTTGTTGAAGGAGCCGGTCGAATAGCTGTTGAACAGCCGATTGCCCATCGTCCTCATAAGCTCGTCGAACACGCCCCGGCTCATCACAGTTCGATTGTACGCGGCGCCCGGGTATGGGAACGTCCCGGCCACCCAAGGCATGGACGCTTTCTCGGGATCCGGATCATAGTAATATCCTTGGATCGTCTTTCCCCGCGCATCAATGCCGTCAACCGCGCATAAATAGAGCAGTCCCCAGGCTGCGCCGTAATTGTTGAAATACCCGCGGAACAAATTCATCCTCTCCGGAGTCATTCTCCGCTGCTCCTGAAAGGCAAACAAGGCAAGGACAGGCCCTACATGGAGCTCGCTGCCTTTTCGATACAGTTCGTACGGCAGGTGGCTCGGAATCGTGAACCTCGTACGCCATTGCTGCGGCAAGCCTATCGTACCTCGTGGAAATTCCTGATTGATTTCAAGCGCCGCATATTCATACCAAGCGCCAAAATGCAGCGATATCCGGCCCGGCACAAGGGCAAGCGCTTCGGCGGTTTTCTTATCTACATAGATTCGGCTGCCTGTCGACCATACAATTTTCATCTTCCTTCACCCTCGCAGCGTCTCGTTTGCTTCCAGTTTATGAATCTATTCTCGAAAGGCTTTAGACGACTTCACCGAATTGGCGGGAGTGGAGACATTCGACCAAGCCTGCCGGGACTTAACGACATACTATATACGGCAGTCAAATCGCTTCATCATACGAGGTGAATGCTTTGTCCGAAGCAACGAGCGTGATCAAACTCGGAGGCTCCAAGTTTCATATCATCGGCCTCCAAGACAAACCGTTGTTTTCCCAATTTGTAAAAGAGACGCAATACCCCGCCAACTTATGGTCCTCCAACTTCGATTACCTATGGACGGTGTCTGATCCGCAATCGGATGAGGTGCTGTGGAAAGAGGTCGACGGCATGCTCTGCATGTTCAAAATGTACCTAAAGACGCACCTATCCCTTGCGATCCTTCCATTAGGAAAAGGAAGTCCCGATAAGCTTGTACAGGTGGTCAGGAAATGCTTGGAGTTTTGCAAAAAATGGAACGGTAACGGGAAAGCGCCGTTTGTAAGAGCCGTCAACGACAGCCAGGTCGCCTTTATGAGCCGATCCGCGGACTATCGCAAACATTTTGCGCATACCCCGATTCCAGGGAGGGATCGCCATCTCGGCATCCAGAACCTGTTGACCTTAAGCGGCCGGGAATTCCAAAATGTGCGGAACTGCATCAATCAATTCAAACGCATGCATCCGGACGCGGTGTTTCGAGAAGCGGCACCTGACGATCGCTCTGCGCTGTTGAAGCTGAAGCAAATATGGAACGAAACGTCCGGTCAAAAATATCGCGTCATTTGGGATGATCTCGCGTACAGCCGCTTGGTGACGTATTTCCAGCAGCTGGGCCATCTGATTTTCGTCGTGGAAGTTAAGGGGAGCCTTGTCGGGATGGTGTCCGGCGAAATTTTGCCTCACGGCGAAGCCTGGGGGAACGAATCGAAGAAGCTGGAGCCTTACTATGGGCTTTCGGAATTTATGCTGATCGAATTTGCCAAAGAGCTTCGAGGAGTCCATCCGAAGGTACAATTGATCAATCTGGGCATGGATGCAGGAGAAGGGCTGCGCACCTATAAGGATAAGTATAGGCCCGTTCTGAACGCGGAGAGATTTCGGATGTATTTAAAATAGGCTGCAGCCCGCATGGCTTAGGTTCGCTTCGAACGCATTCCTTTCATAACGACAAGTTGATCCGAATGCAGCAGCTCTTGATACTTCTCGCCGCCTACATCATAGATCGCCACTTTCCCGTCCGCGTCATAATGGATGCCCCACCCGTACTTTTTTACTAAGGGAGAGGCTCTAAAACAGGCTTTGGGCTTTGCAAAAAACAGCTCGCGCAGCTCTTCTTCACGTTCTGAACCAATCGCATGCTTAATGATATAGGTACTAAATTGTACTTCATCTTGTGTAAATCGGTAAGGATTCGCGCTCATCAGCTCGTACTCAATCGAGGCAATCGTCGGTTTTCCGTTCTTCGGAGCGGGAATAATCGCAGCGGTAAGCGCCGAATCCTCTGAGATGGCTATTAAGGTGTTCCTGTAGCTCATTTCATGACCTCCTTGGGGTTGAGAATTACTTTTTCTTTGTTCTTGCCAAACGCAGGCTGTTCGCAATGACGATGAGGGTAGCGCCCATGTCGGCGAAGACGGCAATCCACAACGTCAGCCACTGCGGAATGATCAGCAGCACGGCCAGCAGTTTTACCGCGAGGGAAAACGTGATGTTTTCCTTAATAATTCCGAGCGTTCTTCGGCTGAGCCGGATCGTGTACGGGAGCGCCGCCAAATCGTCCCCCATCAGGGCGATGTCGGCGGTTTCCAGTGCCGTATCGGTTCCCGCTCCGCCCATGGCTATCCCCACCGCAGCGGCTGCGAGCGCCGGCGCGTCATTGATGCCGTCGCCAACCATCGCGACCTTGCCGTGCTCCGCTTGAAGCCGCTTGATGGCGGCCAGCTTCTCCTGGGGAAGCAGCTCAGCTCTTACTTCATCGATGCCGAGCCGGGCACCGATCGCCTCGGCTGCGGCGCGGTTGTCGCCCGTGAGCATGACCGCGCGCTTGATGCCGGCCTCGCGCAGCTTGCGGAGTGCCATCACGCTGTTTTCCCTGGCTTGGTCGGCGACGGCGATAATGCCGAGCACCCCGCTCTCGTTCCCGAGCAGCATCGCCGTCTTCCCCTGCTGCTGCAGCGCTAGAATCCGCGCGGTGACATCCTGCTCCATGCCACCCGGCAGCACGTCCGCAAACAGCTTCGGGCTTCCGATATAGTATGCAGCGCCTTCCACAACCGCCTTCACGCCTTTCCCTGTTATGGAGGAGAAGCCGCTCACCCTCGGGGCGTGCCCGCCCCTCTCCTTCGCCTTTCGGACGACCGCAGCGGCCAACGGATGGTTGGACCACTGCTCGATCGCAGCCGCAATTCCGAGTATTTCTTGATCGCTGCGGCCGGAGAAGGCGACGATATCGGTCACTTCGGGACGCCCCTTAGTCAGGGTGCCGGTTTTGTCGAAGGCGATCACATTCAGTGCGCCCATCTCCTCCAGGTGAATGCCGCCTTTCATGAGCACCCCGTTGCGCGCAGCGTTGCCGATTGCGGTTACGATCGCGACAGGGGTGGACATGACCAGCGCGCAAGGGCATCCGACGACGAGCAGCGCAAGCCCTTCGTAGATCCATCGATTCCAATCGCCGTTAAAGAACAAGGGCGGCACGAGGATGGTCCCAAGTGCGAGCAGCATGATGGCAGGCGTGTAATATTTTGCGAATCTGTCTACGAAAGCTTGCGACGGAGCGCGCTCCGCTTGCGCCTCCTCCACAAGATGAATGATCTTTGCAATCGTCGTGTCTTCGCTCCGCTTCGTAACTTCGACCTCGAGCACCCCTTCTTCGTTGAGCGTGCCCGCGAACACGTCGTCTCCGGCGCATTTCGAGACGGGAATGGACTCGCCGGTAATGGCCGCCTGGTTGACGGTCGAATACCCGGCGACAACGGTGCCGTCCATCGCGAGTCGCTGCCCCGGCTTGATCACCATCACATCTCCGATTTCCAGCTCGTCGACGGGAATCGTCATATCGATTCCGCTGCGGCGCACTGTCGCTTCTTTCGGGGCGATATTCATAAGGGAGCGGATCGATTGCCGCGCTTTATCCATCGAGTAGCTTTCAAGCGCCTCGCTGATCGCAAATAAGAGAACGACGACGGCTCCCTCTCCCCATTCGCCGATTGCCGCCGCACCCAGGATCGCGATCGTCATTAGGGTGTTCATATCGAATCGGAACCGGGTCAGGTTGCGGAAGCCTTTGATAAACAGCTTGTATCCGCCAATGACGATCGCCGCCGCATACGGCAGCACACCGGGGAAGCCGCTTTCGCCCGTCTGTATCCCAATCCCCCATCCAAGCAGCAACAGCGCAGCCGAGATCGCGAAACGGACATTGGATCTCCTTTGCCAAAACGACTGTCGGACAGCCTCAACCTTCTCCTTCTCGAGAATTACTTTGATGCCGTCAAAGGCACCCGCCTTTTTCAGCTCCTCCACGGAGGCGGCGCCGAACACCGTCAGCTTCGACGCTCCGAAATTGACAGCGGCTTTTTCCACGCCTCGAATATCCTTTACGTTACGCTCAAACTGAGCGGCGCAGTTTATTCAGGACAACCCTTGGACGCGGTAAACGGTCTTCCGTCCTTCAACGGCTTCCGACGAGTTCCCCATGTTCGTCTCCCTCCCTTACACCGGTCATCGCAAGCAGAATGAACCGCCGTACTTGATCGCCTTCCAACGAATAAAACGCCAACTTGCCCTCTTTGCGAAGCTTGGCTAATCCTAAGCTTTTCAACAGCCGTAGGTGATGAGAGGCCGTTGCTATAGACGATCCGACGATATTCGCTACATCGCATACGCACAGCTCCCGTTCTTGGCAGAGCGCATACGTGATCTTGGCCCGCGTTTCGTCCGCCAGCACCTTACACATTCTGGCGACTTGTTCGATGCCGGAGGCGTCGACGACCAGCTTTAATCGGTTTACCTTCGCTTCATCATAGCAAAAAATTTCACAGAGATCGTCTTTCTCAATCATTCGAAAGCCTCCAATTAAACAACCATTTGAGTATGATGTCGCACCCTTATCATAACACGCTCCGTCCATCAATCAAACATACATTTGAATAAGCCCTAAAACCTTCCCTTTTCTTTTCCAAAGTCTCAATTTTTGCGCCTATCGCGCCCCTCTATCTCTTTCCCACCTGGTAGAATTTCGTTTGCCCCATATAAAGCAAAAAGCCCGGGCGTTTGCCCGAGCCTCTGCCGTTTGATTTTGATAGAGCCGCCGATCGATCTCTCATCGGGACAATTCCAGCTTTTTCGCCTTTTCCTTCAAATGGTCCGCCGTCCGCAGCGCCAGCGCCATCACCGTATTGGTCGGATTCCCGGCGCCCGAGGTGACGAAGGTGCTTGCGTCGCACACATACAGGTTCGGAATGTCGTGCGTTTGCCCGTACGAATTGACGACGGACGTTCCCGGATCGTCTCCCATCCGGCAGCCTCCCATCAGATGGGCGGAATCGGGAACGACGAATTCGACGCTCCCTCCCCCCGCCTCAAGAATCGAGCTCATGCTCCCGACCGCGTGATCGATGAGCCTCCGGTCGTTATCGCCGTAGCTGAAGGTGACGCGCGCGCGCGGCAAGCCGTATTCGTCCTTCTCGTCCGTCAGCGTGACCCGGTTCGCTTCATTCGGCAGCACCTCTCCGACCAAAGTGACTCTCCCGTAATAGTTGTAATCCAGCATCGCCTTCCGGAAGCGCTCGCCCCATACCGGTCCCCCCTCCGCCTTCGAGATTCCTTTGGCGAACTCAACCGGTCTCGCTCCGTGCGCATGCAGCGTATACCCCCGGACGAAGCTGCGTTTCGGATCGGTACGGTAAAAATCCTGGGTCGTCGCCAGCACGGGTGTCCCTTTATACAAGCGTATTTCCTCGTTAAACTTGGCGTACACGTCTTGGCTGCTGTGCGGCATAATCGCTTTTCCGACCCAACCGCTGCTGTTCGCCAGCCCTTGCGGAAACTGCGTGTTAGCGGAGTTCAGCAGCAGGCGCGGTGTCTCCACCACAAACGCAGAGACGATCACGAGCTTCGCCTTCTGCTCATAAGTCGTTCCGTCATGGACGAAGGCGACCCCCTTCGCCCTTCCGTCTCGCCCCATAAGGATTTGCGTGACCATGCAGTCGGCCAGCACCTCGGCCCCGGCCTTGATTGCTTTCGGGATGTGCACGATCAAGGTGCTGAACTTCGCGTCGGGCATGCAGCCCTCATTGCAGAATCCCCGGTTGATGCAGGGAGGGCGGCCTTCGAATGGAGCGGACAAAATCGCCAGTGGAGGCACCGAGGAGCGAAGGCCAAGCTTGTCGCACCCGTTCATAAACAGGTACGCGTTCGGGCTGAGCGGCTCCCTCTCCGGATAAGGATACGGCCCGTGGAACGGTCCCCAAGGAAAATGCTTCGGTCCCGACACGGCAATCTCTCTCTCATTCCTCGTATAATAGGGCTCCAAATCGTTATAGGAGATCGGCCAATCCTCCGCCACGCCGTCCAACGATTTCGCGCGAAAATCGGACTCGTGAAACCGCAGGAACACAGCTGTGAAATGAACGGTTCCCCCGCCGACGCCTCGACCCGAGTTGTTCTTCCCCATCGTTAACGGATCGCTGCCGTCGACAATCCGAGTGTCCTGCCACCCGAGCTGTTTCATCGAAAGCTCATCGCTTGCGAAATCTTTCTGCGGATCGCGGAACGGTCCCGCATCCAGCACGACGACGCTCATCCCCGCTTCGCTCAATTCCTTGGCCAGCACGCCGCCCGCCGCGCCCGCTCCAACAATAACGATATCCACTTCTTCCTGAGCGTATTTTCGTTTCAATGTCATTCCGGCTGCGCCTCCCAAGGATCTAGTTGTCCCATCTGCGTCCGCACATACCCTCGTGGATAGGCGGGACCAGCGTAACCGATGTCGGACCACACCGCCGGATGCGAGCTGTACGGCTCGACGGTCATGCTCATCAGCTTTGTAAAAAGCGGCTTTTGCGGAATTTGCCCCCATACGTCCTTCGGCTCGGCGCTGTACCGGCTCAGCTGCTGGACAAAGTCTTTTTGCCGTTGAAGCTCCAGCTCGGTAAAAGAACAGCCGTACTGCGCTTGCGCTCCTCGTTCGATCGCTTGAAGTCCGGTCCTGACCAGGATGGAGGCTTCGGGCACGCCTGCTTCCCGCTGCCCCTCTCCAGGGGATTGATGCAAGGCTTGATCGATATGTCCGACGACGTAATCCAACACCTCGGGATTCTGATCGTTTACCAACAACGAGCTAATCTGTCCCATGAGTTGAGCTTCTTCGGCTGTGAAAAATTGGAGCTCCTTCTTCGGCTGCAGTCTGGACCAGACGATGGCCTGCGTATGATCATCCCAGGCCCCCTGTTCCTTCATAACATTGAAAGATGGATAATGGCTTCGGACGGACATCCGGCTCACCCCGCCTTCCAATACGCCGCAATTAATCCGAGCACGCACAGCGCCGAGTACATCAGCGGAAGAACGACCGGCGGCCCGATGAGGAAATTGCGAATCGCCCAGCCTCCGACACGCACCCCCACCCCGTGAAAATGAAAGTAAAAGCCGATCGCGCCCGACACGACGCCGAGCCACATGAGCGCAGTAAACAACAGATGCAGCCAAGGCGCGTTATACCAGGCCAGAACGACACCCGTAATAAAGAAAATCGGCGACGAAACTACGGGTACCCACATCGACATATGGTGAAAATTTTGCCGGTAGTGGAACATCGTCACCTGACTGCCCATGAGCAGAAACGCCAACCCGACAAACAATATGAGAACGCGATCAATGGACCACATAGACCAATACATACCAGAACCCCTTTTCTTATGCGCTTGTCATTGTCGTGGAATTGGTTTCATTATGTCCCGTCGGTTGAGAGATCATCCCAATATTGGAAAATGAGCCGCGAGGTCGTCACAAACTGTTTCTTTTGCGGCACCTTGCTAGTAAACTTGAGTAGAATTATAATACCACAAAGTAATATAATCTATTTCTGCGGATAAGGAGTTTACCGAAAATGCGAAAAAAAGGTGCAAATGGCGAACAAAGCCGCCAGAGCCTGCTTGAAATCGCCGCACACGAATTTGCGCATAAGGGGTATCACGGCACAAAAGTAAGCGATATTGTCGCCCGGGCGGGTCTGACGCAGCCGTCGTTCTATCTTTACTTTTCAAATAAAGAGGCTGTCTTTGAGGAATTGGTATCAAGCTTTCGCTCGAAATTTCAAGAACGTATCATAAAAAGTCGGATCGAGCCGGGGATTCAAAAGAAACGGGTTTCCGAAAAGATCTTGAATGCACTGACATCCGTTTTTCGTTTTCTTGCCGAGGATCGGAATTTAACGAAAATCGGTTTTCTCATTTCTCCGGAGGCGGCGAAGCTGAAGGAAGAAATGACTGCCTTAATGCGCGAAAATTTGATGGCTGAGCAGAGGACCGGTTATTTTCGTTCTGCGCTGGATATGTCTATCGCTGCCGACTGCTTAATGGGAGCCATCGAGCGGCTAACGATCACCCAATTGCTCCCCGATCTTAAAACTCCGGAAGCGCTGGCCTATGAAGTTATGAATGTTTTCTTATATAGTATGTTGCCGAATGATGAAGAACCGGTGAGTTCAACAAATCTGCAGGAAATTGAGCGCGAGGGGAAATAGATGATGGGAAAACGGATTGGAAGCAAATTATTCAAGGGTCTGCTGCTGATGGCCTTATTATTGGGCAGTATACCAGCCGGATTTGCGGCCGCCGAAACGAATTTTGGTGAGCCTACTCCATTCGCGGGGGGAGACGGAAACGCAGCTTCCCCCTAACCGATCGGAACAAGCGGGCAACCTTTTACAGGTACTTTTGACGGCGCAGGGCATGTGGTTACGGGTCTTCGGGTCGATTTACCGGATCAAAATAGCGTAGGCATGTTCGGTATCGTCGGACAGAACGGTGTAGTGAAAAATGTTGGCTTGGAGCAAGCGGACATACTTGGGAAAGCTGCTGTCGGCGCTCTGATCGGCGACAATTTGGGCAGCGTGTATTCGTCTTATGCGACAGGAACTGTAACTGGTTCGGATTATTACATAGGCGGCTTGATCGGTTCAATGCGCGGTACACTGCAACATTCGTATGCAGCCGTAACGGTTAAGGGAGAGGGAACGCTCGCAAAACATGTTGGTGGCTTGATCGGAGCGGGGGAAATCGCTCACAGTCTTTCAATGAAATACGTATATGCTAATGGCGCCGTAAGCGGACAAGATTTTGTCGGCGGTCTGGCGGGTTCGATATATACCGATCCGGCGGAAATCCCCATTGAATACCTATATGCCGGCGGAGAGGTTTCCGGGTACGAATATGTAGGCGGACTGATTGGCTGGCATAGGGGCGGCCGTGTTCAATATGCTTATGCATCCGGGAAAGTCACCAGCACTCTGCAAGGCATACCCCCCGGAGGTTTAGCGGGTGCGCTTGGAGATGGGGCTACAGCGTTTATTACACTTTCAATTTTAGAAAAAATGCACTGGAATACAACCGTTGGTCCGGATAGCAGCATAGGCATTGACAACGGTTATTCTCAACAAAATTTTCTCAAAGGAATCACAGAAAACCAAATGACACAGAAGTCGTCTTATACCCATTTTGACGATTTCGAGAATCATTGGAACCTCATAGAAGGAGTCGGCACTCCCTATTTCGAGTACCCGGCAACGCTCGCACTGGATGAAAGTGTAAGCTCCGACGTTTATCTTTCCGATTCATGCGCTGCTGGCCGATGCCGAAGGAAATCAGGTTGCGGAAGCAGTCCTGTCCGATCGGATCCAATTTGGAAACTGGCAGTCAGAACTAACCTATGACCGGCTTACCCCGCCATCCGGTTTTTTGGCGGACGGCGTCTATACACTGTGGGTTTGGGCAACGCTCGGATCAAGAGGCACAGCAGCATCGCCCATGACCGTCGCCATCGATACGACACCGCCTGCAGCGCCTTCGATCACTGCGCCGGCGCCGAACCAAGCTGTGACTGCAGATACCGTTACCGTAACCGGCACGTCCGAGCCGGGAGCGGCGATCCGGATTACGGGAGGTGCCGCAGCAGCGGAAGGAACAGCGGATGAAACCGGGGCGTTCGAGATCGAAGCCGCGTTAACGTCCAATGCGCTGAATACGTTACAAGTATCTGCCATAGATAAAGCATGGAACCAAAGCGAGTCTGCAACGATCGCTATCATTCACAGCGATCGCAAACCGATCATCCGCCTCATCGGAGATTCCAGTTTCAGCCTCGTTCAAGGCCAAAACTTCGAAGACCCCGGAGCAACTGTAACGAGCGGCGTCTACGGGGAAAGCGGAGAACCCGTCGTAACCGGACAAGTCCATACCGATATCCCGGGTACGTATCCGATTCAATAATGTTAAGCGGCCCGAAGGATGTAATAATGGAGGCTAGAACGGTATCCTTCACAGAAGCGGACCCCGGTTTTACGGCAACCAGTTATTACGACGGAGACATTACGGATCGGGTGGTTGTAACTGGCACCGTATACACCGACAGAGCGGGTGTTAATCGCTTAGCCTACAACGTAATAGATTCCCAAGGCTTTGCCGCAGAAGAACAGATTCGCACCGTGTATGTCGTCGAATCGGGAAATTCGCGATTGGAATCTTTGTCGTTTGATGACGTTTCGCTGCAGCCTTTGTTTACGTATCAGGCGGCGGTGGCTTACGATGTTCATGACGTGTCCGTGACAGCTAGTGTGTATGATGAGAAAGCAACAACGACGATCAACGGAAACGCTCTTGGGCAGAGTGGCCGGCAAACCGTTGCTCTGCAAGCGGGCAGCAGCCAGATCGTCATCATGGTCACAGCCGAAAATGGAATGGTTAGTATCGTCAAGGGGGTGGCCCCTCCGGGGACGAATCCGACAGTGATCCCGAATCGGGCGATTCGTCCTCCGGGGGATCTGCCGGCAGCGGAAACTCGCCTGCATCGGTGAACCAACCGGAGACGCTTACCATCGTTCCGGAAGCTAACAACCTATACCGCATTACGGCAGCCGAGGCTGATCATGGTCAAGGAAGTCAAGCTGACCTGACTGTTGCACAGCTCAAGGCCCTTTTGGAAGAAAACGAACAGGCAATACTGAACATCGAATTCATGCAGGGTACGTACCAATTGCCGGCAGTATGGTTAGCCGATCTGCCGAAGGATGCCGTCATTCGATTCACGGTTCGGAAAGTGGATCAGGGCGTTGCGGACTCTATCCGCGGAGCTCTTCGGCCTACTGGAGCCAAGCTCATTGGCACGCCGGTAGATTTCGTCTTTCAGGTGCTTACAAGCGATGGCGAAGTTACGACAATCGAACATTTTGACGAGTTTATCACACGCTCACTGAATGTGCAGCCATCGGATACCGGGCATGGAACCATCTCTGTCATGATGTATCATCCGCAAACCGCCAGCTTACTTCCCGTACCGTCACAAGAACAAGAGAGCAACGGGAAACGGATCGTCGTGTTCAAACAAAAAAGCAACAGCGTTTATGCCATTGTGCAAAATCAACATACGTTCTCGGACATCTCCAATCACTGGGCAAAAACAGAAATTGAAGAACTGGCATCGAGAATGCTCGTAACCGGTAAAACAAACCTAACGTATGTGCCGGATGAGCCGGTTTCGCGCGCCGAATTTTCTCAGCTTCTTATTAGGACACTTGGCATCGTGCCGGACACGGACCATGTTCACCATTTTAGTGATATTCATCCCGATGATTGGTATGCCCTAGCTGTCAACACAGCTTATAGAAACGAGCTCATTACTGGGTATGACGATGGAACCTTTCATCCCGGCGATCCTATCACCAGAGAAGAACTGGCATCCATGATGATTCGTGCGTTGGACTTTGCCGGGAAGTCCATTCCCCAAGCTTCGGATATCAGCCTGAGCCGCTGGAAGGATCATGAGCAAATTTCCATATGGGCCCGGACATCGGTAGAGGGCTTGGTGAGGGAAGGATTGCTGCGCGGCACATCAACGATGAGCTTGTATCCCAAGTCCCCGGTAACTAGGGCGGAGGCTGCCGTAATGCTGCATCGCATGCTGCAATCATTGTTATCGAAATCATATTCCGAGTGAAGATTTCCACGTAGAGAAAACTGAAGGACCGTCAGGGAAACCCACCCTCCTGACGGTCCGCTTTGTTTATTGTCTTGATTTTCGTAAAGAAGTAGTAGTATTTATAGGCCACAATCGCGACCAAAGCCGCCCGGATCATCCAACGATCCGCCAGAACGAACGCGACGACAATCATCGCATCGGCGAACAGCAGAATCGTCAGCTTCTGCTTCAACGTCATCGCTTTCTCCCGCATAAACGTCTCCACATGCTTTTTATATAAAGCGGTCCCCTTGAACCAGCGGTCGAACCGCTCGGAGCCCCTTACAAAACAAAAGGCCGCCAACAGCAATAAAGGCGTCGTCGGCAGCAACGGCAGGACGATGCCTACGATTCCAAGCAGCAATGCTGCGAATCCGATACACACATATAGGAGCTTAACGAGTTTCCCCATCATTGTATTCCTTCGCCGTTCTCTCCTTCGAAGCTAGGCGTGATATTTGCCTGCGGGTGCATTCAATTTGATCTTCGGATCTCATCTTGCTGCCTCATTCCTGTCTGTCTCTGTTACTTGCCGGCGCCAAGAGTCGATACTTACCAGGTCACGCCAAACTTGTCTGTAACTTGTCCATAACAAGGACTCCAGAACGTTTCTTGGAGCGGCATGATCACTTGACCGCCTTCTTGAAGCTTTCCGAATACCTTTTTTGATGTTTCCGCATCATTGATGGTGACGGCTATGGTCACTTGTGATCCAAGCTGATAGGGCTGCCCGGGAAATGTATCGGAAATCATGAAATCGGTATCCCCGACTTTTAACTGTGCATTCATGATGCGGTCTTTGGCTTCAGGAGGAGTCGGGTATTCCGGATTTTCAGGCAGATCCCCAAAGGTTTGAACACTCACAACTTTTGCATCCAGCGCATGTTCATAAAATTTCACTGCCTCTTGCCCAATGCCGTTCGTCACTACATAAGGGATAGATCCCTAAAATCATACTAGACAACCCCATTCCTTAAGTTTGTTGAACACCGCCGACAGGAACTGATGTTCCGCATAAAGATTACCATAAATTATGGAAACAATACAATCCTTATTGAAATGATCGACGGAACGTGCTACTTTTCAATTATAAGTATTTCAGTAAGAATAGACTGGTTTTGTGCGTTTTACATTTCTTTGACGAATGGAGTAGAACTCATGAAAGAAATCCCGCTTCCTTTAATTAAAGCGAACCAAGCAGGCATTGTGCTCTTTGTACTGTTGGCCTTCCTGCTGCAGCAGCCTCTTTTGATATATGCCTTATTTATCATTCAACTGATCCCGCTCGCATTCGGAACGAAAGCCAATCTCTTTGCCGGCCTGGCAAAGCTCTTCTTCAGCGAAGAACGGCTTCGGAACGCGGAGACACAAGCGGCGGAGCTGGCGAAATTCAACCAGTCGATCGCGGTGATTCTGCTTGGAATCGCTGCGGTTTCACAGTCGCTCGGGTGGAGCGCGGCCGCTTACCTATTTGCCGCCATGGTAGCTTGCGCCGCTATGTTTGCGATCCTTGGCTATTGCGTCGGCTGTACGATTTATTATCAATACAAAAGGTGGAAGCTGCTTCGCGCCCGGAAACATCCGTGATGATGCTTCACAATAGAGTAATTCGTTGTTAGGTATATCTTTCTTCAAACAGCAGTCCCGATGAAAAGATTTCATCGGGACTGCTGTTTGAAACCGTTTATTTTTGCAAAGCTTGATCATACCAAACAATATCCTCAAACATTTTCACGACCCGCGGTACGAACCCTTCCTCAAATTCCTCCGGATATTGGACAAGAACGCGATAAACGAGGTCTCTATGCTGGAATACCATGGCCGTGCCCAGGATATGCCCATTGTCCTGCTGCTTCACGACATAAAATTCCTTCTCGGATAGAGCAAAGCGCTTCGGCGCGTCGCTAGTGCTTTGGCTGACTTCAAAACCTTTGCTCTCCAGGGATTGCTGCATTGCCTCCGCTTGTTTCTCCACCGTTGTTTCCGCCGCCTTCACCGGTTCATAGAAGACAACCTTGGCGTCCTCATTTTTCTTCCCTGCAAAATTCGCGCATACGTTGAAAATGCCATCTTCAGATGCTGTAACAACTAAGTCGTCGGGGATATACGTGGAAAATTGCAATGCCGGAATCCAATAAAGCGTAAAGTGGAACGATTCCTTATTCCCTTCCAATTCGATGGTGTCCGTTTTTTCCTTCGGCCGCTTCTTAGCCGTGCTATCCTTATCGGCTTCATCCGAAGACTCCTCGCCGGTTGGATTGTCGGCGTTATCCGCAGGCTGTTCAACGGATCCCGAGGTTGAATCCGAAGGTTCCGCCTGTTCCGTATCCCCGAAACAACCGCTCAATCCGATGGCCAACACTGCCAAAAATACCGCCAATACTATGTTTTTCATCCATTCATCCACTCCCATCCAATGATTTAGCCGCACGGTAAAGGCAAGCGGCTTTTTAGCACAACATCGTCTCACCCTTTATGACGAGGCGGCCGGTAAGAAATGTTGCACCGTCGGCTTCATTGGTAACATGTAACAGCGGACAAATGAAGCAAGCGGAGCCCTTCGATGGATCGGCTCCGCTTTCGTTATGGCTCAAGCTATTTTCAAGAGGAAACGGACGGCCCCCCTTGCGACTGCGTACGGCCTTTTACGTTCGAATACACGATCCCCGCTACGATCAGGGCGATGCCCACGATTTGAATCGGCCGGATAGGCTCTTGGAAGATCAGCAATGCGAGCAAGATCGTTAACGGCAGCTCGCTGGTCTGGATGATGGAAGCCAGCACCGCGCCGATCCGGCGAATCGCCAGCTGCAGAAACAAGACCGGCACCAGCTGCGCCAGCACGCCGACGAGCAGGCTTAACGAGAGGAACCTCCCATCGACCGCATGCTCGATGGGAAAGAACGGAAAAAACACGGCAATGAATAAGGTAGTCGCCGACATGACCACAGCCGTGCTTAAATAAGAGGGCAGCGTATACCCCGGACGGTCGTAATAATAAATGAATAAAGCGAAGGCAACGGCCGACAATAACCCCAGCACGATCCCCTGCGTGCTCACACGCTGCAGCGCCTCTCCCGTTAAAGCGGCGCCGAGCAGCACGCCGCCGAACGTCATGACGAGCGAAACAATGACATACATCGCCGGCTTCTGCTTTTCGAAGACGAGTTTCAAAATCGGCACGAGCACAGGATACAGAAAGTAAAGCACGATCGTCAGCGATACCGGAAGCAAATCCAATGCGAAAAAATAGGACATCGTCATCGTTCCCCAGAACGCTCCGACGATCGACAGATCCATCCACTCCCGCCTGCGGATGCCTCGTATGTTCGTCTTTCGGATGTCCGGTATGGCGATGACCCACATCAGCGCCGTCACGATGAGAAATTGAAATAAAATGAGTCCGTAAGGCGAATAGCCGTAATTGTAAATCAGCTTCGCAACGTTGGACATAAACGCGTACGAAACCGCCACGATTGTAGCAAAAAGAATACCTAAAGACCCTTGCGGCTTCACATCAACCCATCCTTCCGGCGAAAATGCGGGCCGGTTCTCGGGAGATCGCCCGCATTTTCTTTTGTTTACTCTTTAGGAATCTTACGAGCGACTTTCGTTTCGATTGCGGCGCGAATGACGGCTTCGCGAACCGCCTTCACAACCTTTTGATTAAAGACCGTCGGTATGATGTAATGCTTATTCAGTTCATGCTCTTCGACAATGGAGGCGATGGCGGCGGCGCTTGCAAGCTTCATTTCCTCGTTGATTTCACTCGCTCTGCAATCTAACGCGCCGCGAAAGATGCCGGGGAAGCATAAGACATTGTTGATCTGGTTCGGATAATCGGACCTTCCGGTCGCCACGACGGCCGCAATGTCCTCAATCTCTTCCGGAGCGATTTCCGGAGTCGGGTTCGCCATGGCAAACACGATCGGGTTCGGAGCCATGCTCAAAATATCCTCCCGCTTCAACGTCCCGCCCGAGGACAGACCGATAAACACGTCCGCATCCTTCAAGGCGTCGCGGATCGTCCCCGACACGCCGTTCGGATTCGTATGTTCCACGAACCACTTCTTCATCATATTGTCGTCGAATCGGCGATCTCTGGATAAAATTCCCGTACGATCGACGCCGATTATATTGCGTACTCCCGCAGAGAGCAGCAGCTTGCTGCATGAAATGCCCGCGGCGCCGACCCCGGCGACGACGACCTTACTATCCGTCAGCGAGCGCCGCGTTAGCTTTAACGCATTAATCAGCCCTGCGTACATGACGACCGCCGTACCGTGCTGATCGTCGTGGAACACGGGAATATCCAGCTCCTCCCGCAGCCGATTTTCGATTTCGAAGCACCGCGGGGAGGAAATATCCTCCAGATTGATTCCGCCGAAGGCCGGAGCGATGTTTACAATCGTCCGGATGATTTCCTCCGTGTCTTGCGTGTTCAAACAGATGGGGAAGGAGTCTACATCGGCGAATTGCTTAAACAGCACGGCCTTGCCCTCCATAACGGGCATCGCCGCCTCCGGACCGATGTTTCCGAGCCCCAGCACCGCGCTGCCGTCGGAGACGACCGCCACCATGTTTCGCTTGATCGTTAAGGAATGAACCTTCCCCGGCTTCTCATGAATAGCCATACATACCCGAGCTACGTCGGGCGTGTATACTCTCGATAAGTCGTCCCGATTTTGAATCGGATTTTTCGGCTCCATCTTCAGCTTCCCGCCCAAATGCAAAAGGAACGTACGATCCGAAACGTGGATCAGCTTTACACCCTGCACTTTATCGATGGTTTCTACGATATGATCGATGCTTTCTGCGTCCTGCGCGTTCACGGTCAAGTCGCGGACCATATGTTCCGGACTCGTTCCCGCCATATCCATCCCGACGATATTGCCGCCTGCGAGCGCGATCTTGGTAGCCAGCTCTCCGAATTGAATCCGGTCATGGCTCATCTCCAGCCGCAGAATGACGCTCTTCCCGCCCAGGCTTGGGCGCTGCTGCTTAACTTCCATAAGTACCCCCACTTTATCTTTCTAAAAAACGGTTTTCACGGTGACGAATTTCAGCTCCGTCATTTCTTGAACGGCATACTTGATGCCCTCCCTTCCGTAGCCGCTGTCCTTCACTCCGCCGTACGGCATGTGATCTACGCGGAAGGTCGGGATATCGTTGATGATGACGCCGCCGGACTCCAGCCGGCGCGCGGCGTGGAACGCATTCGTAATATTCTGGGTATAAATCGCTACGTTCAATCCGTATACCGAATCGTTGACCATGTCGATCGCCTCGTTCAGATCCCGGTACGGAACGATCGACACGACGGGAGCAAACGTTTCTTGGCAAGAAACCGCCATATCGTTCGTCACGTTGAGCAGCACCGTCGGCGCAAAGACGGAGCCTTCGCGGGTGCCTCCCAAACCGACGACGGCCCCTTGACGCACCGCTTCCTCGACCCACGACTCGATTCTCTCCGCTTCCCGGGCGTTAATCATCGCGCTAATGTCCGTCGTTTCCTCCAACGGATCACCGAGCTTCAGCTGCTTGGCGCTCTCGATAAAGCGTTCGCTAAATGCTTGATAGACGGATTCGTGAACGTAAATTCTTTGCAGCGAAATGCAAACCTGGCCCGCAAAGGCGAACGCTCCTTCCACGCACCGCGGAACGATCTTCTCCAATGGCACGTCAGGCTCCACGATTAAGCCGGAATTGGATCCCAGCTCTAAGGTGACTTTCCGCAAGCCCGCTTTCGCCTTTATGATCTTTCCGACTTCGGCGCTGCCGGTGAACGTAATTTTCTTTACCCGCTCATTCGTAATTAAGGCGTCGCTAAGCTCTCTGCCTCTGCCCGTCACAACTTGAAGGGCGCCGTCGGGTAGTCCCGCTTGCTGAAATATTTCCGCGATCGCATAGGCGCTGAGCGGCGTTTGCTCCGCCGGCTTCAGCACGACGGTGTTCCCGGCTGCGAAAGCAGGGCCCAGCTTATGGGCCACCAGATTGAACGGGAAATTGAAGGGCGCGATGGCGACGACTACCCCTAGCGGCTCCCTCCATGTAAAGCCAAGCCGTTGCTCTCCTCCGGGAGCCGCATCCATCGGTATCGTCTCCCCGTAAATACGCTTCGCCTCCTCGGCGGCGAACCGGTAGGTAGCGATCGTGCGATCCAGCTCGCCTCGCGCGGTACGAATCGGCTTGCCCGCTTCCATCGCCAACAACCGAGCCAATTCCTCTTTCCGTTCAAGAAGAATATCCGCGACCCTATTCAATATGTCCGAACGCCGATGAGCGGGCAATCCCTTCATCGCCCCATAAGCGGAATGTGCGCCTTCTACAGACCGCTGCACATCCTCCGATTCGGCCATACTGATATGGGCGATCGTTTCTCCGCTATACGGGGAACGAAGGGCGTAGGTTCTTTGTTTGATTTCCCATTTGCCGTCGATGAATAAGCCTTTGAGTTCGGGTTCTCCTTGCTGCATGTGCGGCCTCCATTCACAGTAAATAGCTTGCTTCGCGTCATTGCAGAGCGGCCCTGCCGAACCGGCGAGGCCGCTCCCTCACGCACCCTTGTTACGACACTTCTTGGGGAACCGGGTGAGCTTGAGTCGTCCGATGGCCGGACACCTCGTGATACCCTCCCTTTTTGGCCGGTTGAACGAACAGCTTCGTGAAAATGTAGTACGCTAGCCCTGATACGAGGATCGAAGGAACGGAAGCCGTTATATAGGCGAATAAGCCATTGACTTCATACGTAATCGGATTCAACAAGGAAACGTAGGTCATGAAACCGACGATCAACGCCCCTACGGCGGCCAGATTGAAGCCTCCCCAGAAGTAATAAACGGATTTCCCGGACTTGTCGAACAAGCTGTGCACGTCCAGCCGGTGGCGGCGGAGAACGATATAATCGGTGATTTGAATTCCGAGCAGCGGCGCGAATACGACCCCGAGAAACGCCATGAACGTAGGAATTTTGGCCATAAACAGATCGGGAATAAACACCCCGATGCAGGCCACCGGCAAAAACATGAGCAGCGTCGTCTGGTTCCAGCTTGTATGCTTCTGGAACCAGCCGATACGGCGCAAGCCGATGCCGGTCGCATACCCTCCGACAATGGCGGTACCGATGTTCGCAAGCGCCAGGAACAACAGCGCAATGACCCCGAAGCCGACGCCCCCGATCTCGAGGAGCCACTTTGTCGGGTCCGGGTTGCCGATCACCAGTGCGGAGTATAAGCCGATCAGGCTGATGACCCCAGTAGGCAGTCCCATGCCGATCATTGTCGGCCAGATCGTCTGCTTGCCGCTCGGCACCATGCGAACGATACTCCCGACATACGGCCACCACGACAATACCGTGCAGAGCACGATTTCAAAGCCGACGGAATAGTTCCACATCAAATTATCGGACGGTGCCATCGGTTTCGCCGAAGAGATCCCCTGCAGCCCCGCCTTGCCGACCAGATAAAACAAAATCAGCATGCCGATGATGACGACAAAAATCGAAATAATGATCGACGAGCTCCGAACCGTCGACGCCCCGTTGCGCAGCAGCAGCCAGCTGACCGCAATCGCTCCGACCGTTCCGAGCACGGACACCGTCGCTTGCGAGGAAGCGTCGATCAGCTGCATCGACAACATGACTTCACCGAGCGCCTTGCCGAATAAAATCAATAACACGCAGTTCCATCCCATGATGCTGGCATACTGCAAGAAGATGGAAAAGACTGAACCGCGTGTCCCGAACTGCGGAATACTGGTCACAATCGACTCGATTCCATATTTCATGCTGGGCGGCACGACGGCCAGAGCTACGAAAAACATGCCTACCAGGCTGCCGGCAATCATGGCTGCCGTCCCCATTCCCGCCCCCAAATAATACGCTACATATCCGCCGATGGAATAGCTCCATGCAGCGACGCCGCCGCTTAACGCTACCCAGATTAATCCCAATGAAGTCCAGTTTCGTTCCTTCTTTAACAAAGGCCAACTTTCCATGTTACCTATATTGCCGCCATTCACTGACACCTTGCTCATCGCCATTCACCTACTTTTCATGAATTCATGCGCTGCCACAGGCTTCGCGTCTACCAATGCCAGCCTGCAAACATTAAAATAAGCGGGAGGACCAATCCGAGAATATATAAGGTTACATTGCTCTCGAGATGATAGTCTTCCCCTTGGTTCGCCTGATCGGCAATGAGCGATAATCTTGTAGTAAGCTCGTCGGCGATCGGCTGCTCCGCAGTTGCAGATGATTGGATTGACTGCATAGATTTATGCCTCCCGTATGATTCATTATAAATTCCGTTTATTGAAAGCGTTTGCATCATTTCGCTACAAAGCTTTTTGAAAATTAGCCCCCTATCGTCTCCTTCGATTTCAAGCCGGTCTGCATCAAGTACAATTCGTCGGCTAAGGCGCCGATGCGTTCACGCACCTCCTCATCCGCAATTCGATTGCTTTGAAAATGATCATTGTGAGCATACACATAGCTTGGGGCGACGAACGCCCGAAAATAACCGGCAATCGGCTTCAACTGATTCTCGATCACGAGAAAATGCTGATACGTCCCGCCCGTTGCGATAAAACCCATTACTTTGTTGCGCAGTGATGACACCGGGACGAGATCGAACACATTTTTCAACGCCCCCGTAATCGAACCTTGAAAGATAGGCGTGCCGATGACATAAAAATCGGCTGTTGACACCAGATCGATGACCTTCTTCGTATCTCCCGTGTAAGTGGACGGGTCGCGTCCGTCGCAAAACTGCACATCGTACTTTTTCAAATCCAACAACTCAACTTCCACTTCCGGATATGACCGCTTCATCTGTGCCAACACTTCCTCAACGACAATCAGCGTCTTCGAGCCGGTGATCGTTCCCGAAATGCCCAACAGCTTCATAGTGTTCTCTCCTCGTCAAACAACAATACCGTCGTGCCCTCGGGCGCGAAATTCGCTACGTCGGCGCCGGCCGCCTTCCCCTCCTCGGAATTCAAAGAATCCTGCATCGATTCCGGCGAATCCCAGGTCAGCCGAGCAATCAGATAATAGGGACTGCTTCCGTCGCCGGCCTGCACGGTCCCTTTGCTCACCTCGAACGTCTTCAACCCGGGCATTTTCCGGGCTAACGGAACGTGCGTGTCCCAATAATAACGGTCGAACCGCTCAGCGTCTTCCGGGTGCGGATACATTGCCAATAAAACAGCCATTCGTGTCATCCCTTCCTTTGTCGTGTGATAAGGCTCGCCGGCTACACAGTAATTTCCTGCAGCGGCTTGGCGCCGGGTCGCTCATACACCAACTCTCCGCCCCGGAACACATAATCGACTTCAATCTGCTTTAACCGTTCAAGGGACGCTTGAAGCGGATCCTCTGACAATACAATGACGTCGGCGAGCTTGCCTGGCTCAAGGGAGCCTAATTCGTCCCCTTTTCCGAATACCTTCGCCCCGTTGACGGTGTACATTCTCAAAGCTTGCTCGACCGATATCCGCTGATCGATGTCGATCGGCTGCCCGCGAAAGCCCTGCCGGCCGACGGAGCACCACATGCCGAAGAACGGATTCGTGACGCTCTCCTCGGAGCCGACCCATACGTCGGAGCTCGCCGGGAGATCCCATCCTTCCTGCAGCAGTCTGCGGAACGGAAATCTTCCGAGCTCCCCGTAATCACCCAAGTAATCGGGGAAATAATCGCCGAAGGCGTATATGAACACCGGCTGAGGCGAGGGCAGAATGCCTGCGCGCTTCCAAGACGCGACCGTCTCCTCATAGTCCGGCAAGAAATTGCCGGCGTGCTCGACCCGGATTTGCACCGCTCCTCCGGGAGATCCCCCCGCAGACGCGATGGTGTCGCATACCACCTCTTGGGCGCGATCGCCGTTGGCGTGTACGGCGAGCTGCAGCCCGGCATTCCGCGCCAGTTCCATCACGTGAAGCAGCTCTTCCGGGCTAAGCGCCAACTCCCCCATGCTGCACTTGCCGCCCACGTGAAACGGGCGCTTCACCGCTGCGTTGGCCGCCGAATACCCGCCGTCGGCGAACACCTTCACACCGCGGATGTCGAACAACCCCGGTACGGTATCAATGTTGGAATCGCGGGCCCATGTGGCGACCCCTTTCACTTCGTTCCATTTCACGGTGCCCGGAGTCCATAAGTACACTTGAATACGTGACGTTAACTCCCCTGTCCGGGCAAGCTGGCCCATGGCGCGAAGTCCGTCAGGCGTCTCCGAAATTTCCCCGATGGTCGTGACGCCGTTCCGGGTAAACATGCGGGCGACGCCGTCCCTCATGGCGGAGCGAACATCCTGTGTCGAAAGCACCGGGGACGGCAACAGATTATCCATCTCCTTGATAACTCCAGTAGGACGTCCCGATGCGTCCTTCTCCACGACCGTTTTGCCGGTAATGCTGCCTGACGGAGGCTGATAGCCCGCGCCAAGCCCCATCTCCTCCAGGGCTCGTGTGTTGAGCACCGTAATATGGCCGCCCGCGCGAAGTGCAATGGCGGTATCGGTGCTGACGCTGTCCAGCTCCTCGCGCGTCGGCAGCCGTCCCTCCTTCAGCTTCCGGTCCATGAACAGATTTCCCTGGGCCAGCAGCCAGCCGTCGAACCGGTGGCGGCCCAAGCCGTCCCGCAATCCGTCGAGCACGTCCGCTACGCTCCCGCAGCGCGGAGCCCTTACGTCCGCATGGGTGTACAGCACCCGCGCCGCAACCTCTACATGCGCATGTGCATCGATAAATCCCGGCAGTACGGGCCGGTCTCCGGCATCCAGCACGCGCAGCGGCGAACCGGAGCGGTTTTCGAGCTCCTCGCGGCGCGTCACCTCGGCGATCCGGTTATCTACAATTCTGACACAACCGGCACCGGGCTCTTGCTCCGCAAAGGTCATTACATTCGTTGAAGCAATCGCATATTCGCGACTCACAGAAATCGACCACCTTTCTTCATTGACCGCCAACCGTTAAGAAACGTGCGGGATTACATGCTTGCCAATGAGCTCGATCGCCTTCATATTGCGTTCGTGCCCGAACCCGTCAACCCGGAGCAGCACCTCATCCACGCCCATGCTTTTCAAGCGCTTGAACTTCTGAACGAGGGTATCGGGATCTCCTACCATGACGGACGGGCTATTTTCTACCAGATACTCTACATTGTTCTCATGGACGATAAGCTCATTGACTTTCTCAAGGTACTCATAAGACGGGTCCTTGGCCAACGGGCGATACAGATCCAAAATAAACTTGAAATATTTCAAAATCATTTCGCTTGCCTCTTCAATCGCCTGCTGACGTGTCGCGGCACAGTATCCGGTGGCGACATACAGACCCGCATAGTCGTTGATTTTGACCTTGGGAGCGTAAGGAACCGCATGCTTGCTGCCCTCACGGTACGCATCGATACATTGCTGCAAATAATCCCAGCCAAAGTAATTTTCAAAGCCGATGACGCCAATCCCCTTCTCGCCGGCTTCCCGATGGGAAGCGATGCTGGAGGCGGCCACGGACAATGCCGGGTGCGGCTGCTGCAGCGGCTTAGGCACGATTTTCCGCGGCGGAATGTTCCAAAACTCGCCGTTGTGCTCCAAGACATCCTCGGTCCACGCCTTCGCAATCACTTCCATCGATTCTCGCCACTGCGCCTTCGTATGCTGAGGCGAAATGCCGAAGGCCTCGAGCGTAACCTTGTTGTTGGAGCGAGCGGTGCAAAGCTCGGCGCGGCCGTTAGAGACAATATCCAATGTCGCCAGGCGCTCAGCCACGAGAATCGGATGGTTAAAAGACAACAGTACCGCAGCCATAATACGAATTTTGATATTCTCCGTTTGGGAGGCGACCGCCGCATACAGCACCTCGGGAGCCGATACGGTAAAGGTAGGCGCGCTAAAATGCTGTTCGGAGGTTCCCCATGCGGAGAACCCGAGCTTATCCGCCAAAACAACCTCTTTGATGATTTCACGGTAACGCTGGGCGACCGTGTTTCCGTTGCTAATATCGCCTTCCTGCAAGAGTCCCACTTTCATAACGTTAACCTCCAATGATGCCATTGTTTTTAAAGAAGACGCGACCGAAAATGATATCGCTTTCCGCTCCGACATCGCCGATCGCGTCTTCGACGCTGTCATTTCATTACGCTAAATTCACGCACACGGCTTTGGTCTCCAAATATTTCTCCAGGGAGGCGTATCCGCCGTCCCGTCCGTAGCCGGAGCTCTTGAGTCCGCCCCAAGGCATTGCCGCATCGAAGTAGTTATAGCAGTTGACCCACACGGTTCCCGCTTGCAGGGCGGCAGCCAGCCGATGCGCCCGGCCCACGTCCTTCGTCCAGATGCCGGCCGCCAGTCCGTAATCGGAGTCATTGCCGCGGGCGGCCGCTTCCTCTTCGTTCTCGAACGTCTGAATCGACAGCACGGGTCCGAAGATTTCTTCTTTCACGACGGTCATATGGTCCGGCACCTCGGAAAGGATCGTGGGAGCAATAAAGTATCCTCCCTCCAAATCTCGGGATACTTCGCCTTGGTACGCCACCTTGCAGCCTTCCCGCTGACCGATGTCCACGTATCGGGACACGCGCGTCAGCTGCTCCTTCGAGATCAGCGGTCCCATATTCGTATCCAGTCCGAGCCCCGGACCGACCTTGAGCTTCTTAGCTTCTTCGACGACGATATCGACGACATCCCGGTAAATATCCTTATGCACCATGAGACGCGAACCGGCGGAACACAACTGGCCGCTGAGGAAGAAGATCGCGCCGGCCGCCGTTCGCGCCGCCGTATCGATGTCGGCGTCCGGGAAAATAATGTGCGGGCTCTTGCCGCCGAGCTCCAGCGAAACGCGCTTCAACGTGTCGCCGCCGCGCCTTGCGATGTCCTTGCCAACCGGCACCGATCCCGTGAAAGCGATCTTGTCCACTCCCGGATGATCGACCAGCGCCCGGCCCGCCGTTTCGCCGAAGCCGGTACATACGTTTACGACTCCCGGCGGGATTCCAGCCTCGAGTACGAGCCGGCCTAACAACAGAGCCGTCAACGGCGTCTGCTCCGCAGGCTTGAGTACGACGGTACAGCCTGCGGTCAAAGCCGGAGCAAGCTTATAGGAAGACTGAACGAGCGGGAAATTCCAAGGGACGATTGCGCCGACGACGCCAACCGGCTCCAAACGGGTATAAGCGTGCGTGTTCGGAAATGCCGTCGTAATCGTGGAGCCTTCCAGCTTCGTCGCCCAACCGGCGAAATAACGGAAATGGTCGGTTGCGAGCGGAATATCAACCGTCCGCATAGAGACAATAGTGCGTCCGGCATCTATACTCTCCAGCTGACAAAATTGTTCGGCATGCTCCTCGATCAAATCGGCGAGACGGTTGATCAAGCGGGCCCGCTCCGCCGGAGACAGCCGGCTCCATGGCCCGGTGAGCGCCTTTCTCGCCGAAAGCACGGCACGATCGATATCCGCTGCGTCGGCTTCCGCCACCTCTGTAATCCGTTTGCCAGTAGACGGATCCGTAGTGACGAAAGTGCGGCCCGACACCGCATCGACCCATTCTCCGTCGATCAGCAATTGCTTTGGACCTTTCAGAAACTCTTGCACGGCAGGCAACAATGGGACGAGTGATTCGCTATGACTCGATTGAATAGACACCAAAAAGCACCTCCAAATTGTTCTTAAACGTATGATATGATAGTATGGAAGCGCTTTAATAGTTTCGTTTCCGTCGTTTTATGCACATTACGCGACGGAATGAGAGAAACGGCAGCAAGAAAAGCTCCGTCCATTTGGCGTTTCGCCAATATTCGCTTGGTAAAATCAGACTGCGTTATTCGAACACTTGTTATTTAGTAAATGTCAAAAAATTTTGAAAGAGGTGCTCTCCATACCGAAATCCGCCAAACCTTCAAACGCGAATTATTCCCCGGACGAGATCGATCGCCGGTTGATTCAGATGCTGACCGCCGACGGGCGAACCTCCTACTCCGATCTCGCGCGCCATGTTTCGCTCTCGGAAACGCGAGTGCGCATTCGCGTAACCAGACTGATTCAGGAGGGATACATCCACATCGTTGGGATTCCGAACCTCATTAAGCTCGGCGCGAGCCAAATGGCGATGATCGGAATTCGTGCAGCGGCGAATATCGAGGACATTGCAAAGCGGCTTTCCGAGGACGATCAGGTTACCTTCTTAGCTATCTGTACCGGCTCCTACGACATTATGGTCGAAGTCGTCTGCCAGAACAAAGATTCGATGCTGCAGCTGATCCAGAAAATCCGGAACCTGGACGGAGTAAAGGATACGGAGACATATATGTACCTAAGAACGCCCAAGTCTCTATATGGCGCGAATCCGGGTCTGCTGCAGCCTCCCGTCTAAAACAAGCAGTCGGTTTTGTTTTAGTGTTTCCTAACAACGCGAAAGCCGGATTCCCTCTCGGGCGATCCGGCTTTTGCGCTCACAAGTCTCAGCTATTCAGTTTCCCCGCAATTTCCAGCATTCGTTTCACTTGTTGGGCGACGGCCGGCTGAACATCTCGTGTCATGTTCCCGTCTTGATCGACGCTTACGCTCGTACCGTAAGGATTTCCGCCTGTGGTGAACAACACCGGATCCGTATAGCCCGGTGCGGCAACAATAGCGCCCCAGTGATACATTGTCGTGTACAATGACAAAATCGTCGCTTCTTGCCCGCCGTGATCATTTTGCGCAGATGTCATGGCGCTGACCACTTTATTTACTAATTTACCTTGAAACCATAAGCCGCCTGTCGTATCCAAAAATTGTTTCATTTGAGCGGGGACATTGCCGAAACGGGTAGGCGCGCTAAACAAAACGGCATCCGCCCATACTAAATCGTCAAGCGTCACAACCGGAACGTCTTTTGTATTCTCAACATGGGCCTTCCACAATGGGTTGCTGTCGATTGCAGCTTGAGGAGCCAGCTCTTGGACCTTCAATACTTTCACTTCGGCACCGTTGGCTTTCCCCGCTTCCTCCGCCATTTTCGCTAATTTATAATTCGTCCCTGTCGAACTGTAATACACTACCGCCAATTTTACCGCCGCCATGCGTTCGCGCTCCTTTTTATATGTTTTAAGTTCTCCCGTGTATTGTTGTACATTATGGATTTAAACCATTCTTCCCTTCGCACATTTTTCCGCAAGCCTGCTTACAATCGCTTTAATAGCGAATCCCGTTACGATGTAGAATACGGCCGAGTACGCATAATTCCAATTTATGTAGGAAACGACCATAATCCGATTGCAAAAGGGTTCTCCGATAAACGCATACACCGCGCTCATACAGAGCACACCGATCACGTACGATTTCCACGTCTTCAAATATTGATACAGCAGCATATAGGCAACCGGAACCATCGACAGATCAAAAGCGAATGCCTCCGGGACAAGAGGAATCAATTGAATGGGATAATCCCAAAACTGCAAATTATAACCGACGATATCTAAAAGCGTTGTCACGAGAGCGGCGAACAGCCCGACCGTCAAAATCTCAAGTTTTCTTTCTTCTTCAACCAACCTGCTCCAAATGATCCAGGGAACGAAGAGAAACGCCAGAAGCAGCCACCATTGCGGGACGAAGATGCCGCTATATTCCGCAAACCTTTCCATATTGGCTTGCACTAATTCAGCCAGCAGTTCCCTTTCTCTTTCCATATTCTTGCTCAACCCGCTACCCCTTTGCTTGTCTCTCATCGTTTTCATGTACATTGTTTGCCCCGGAGGAAATATTATGCATGAATGATTTTGGACCTAAGTATAACCGCGCCCTAATGGGGCAAAATACCGCTAAATCAATAAGTTGGGAGGTGATGACCGTGAACCAGCAGCCGCTCCTTGCCGCCCATGAATCGCTTGAAATCCATGAAGCCTTGAATTTCAAGACACTTTGTTTGGCAAAATCGAAGCTGATGCAGGGGCTTGTATTTGACCAAGAGCTTAAAGATTTGATGCAAAAGGATGTCGAACAGACCATTCAAGCGATCGCCGATCTTCAGACCGTATATGCCAGAGCGCCGTTCCATGCGAAGGTTCCCGAATTCCGGCCTACCCCCATCCTACAATGAAGGTGAGCGTACCCATGACGATTCATCAAAACGACCCTATCAAAATGGATTATTCCGATCCCGCCAACGCTCTGAACATGCCTGAGATGGCGGATATGACCTTTGCCACGGACTTCCTGATTCGCGTCAAGGACGGCATCCGCAATACGGCGGCAGCCATCACGGAAGTCGTCTCTCCCGATGTCAGAGCTATTCTGCGCTCCCAGCTTCACCAAGGGATCGCGCTGCATCAGGAAATTACCGACCTTATGGTTCGCAAAAAGTGGTTTCACCCGCACGAGCTTCAAGAGCAGTACAAGCTGGACCAGCTGTCGGCGGAAAACACCGTCCAAATCGGCAAAATGAAGCTGTTCCCCGAAGATACAAGACGCAAAGGACTGTTTGCAACCGAGCCGGACGAGCATATTGGAGGTCACTACGCATGAAGGCGGTAACGTTTCAAGGCATCAAAAATGTCGTTGTAAAAGAAGTCGAGGACCCCAAGATCGAGAAGGCTGACGACGCCATCATAAGGCTGACCAGCACCGCCATCTGCGGTTCGGATTTGCATCTGATTCACGGCATGATCCCGAACCTGGAGGAAGGTTATGTTTTGGGACATGAGCCGATGGGCGTCGTGGAAGAGGTCGGTCCCGAAGTGACCAAGCTGAAGAAGGGCGACCGTGTCATCATCCCCTTCAACGTCGCCTGCGGCGAATGCTTTTATTGTCAAAATCATCTGGAGAGCCAGTGCGATAACTCCAATCCGCATGGCGATATGGGAGGGTTCTTCGGTTATTCCGCCACGACGGGCGGGTATCCGGGCGGACAGGCAGAGTATTTGCGAGTGCCTTATGCCAATTTCAGTTCCTTCAAAATCCCCGAGAGCTGCGAGCATCCGGACGAAACCCTGAGCCTGATCGCCGATGCAATGACGACCGCCTTCTGGAGCGTTGACAATGCCGGTGTCAAGGAGGGGGATACGGTCATCGTTATCGGCTGCGGACCGGTTGGTCTGCTGGCTCAGAAGTTCGCTTGGTTGAAAGGCGCCAATCGCGTGATTGCGGTCGATTATCTCGACTATCGGCTGGAGCATGCGAAGAAGCACAACCGTGTCGAAACCGTCAATGTGGAAATGCACGAGAACGCCGGCACATACCTGAAGGAGCTGACCAAGGGAGGCGCCGATATTGTTATCGATTGCTCCGGCATGAGCGGCAAAATGACCCCTCTTGAGTCGCTGGCCTCCGGATTAAAGCTTCAAGGAGGCGCGATGGGCGGAATCGTCATTGCTTCGCAGGCGGTCCGCAAGGGAGGGACGATTCAAGTTACGGGGGTTTACGGCGGACGGTATAACGCCTTCCCGTTGGGGGACATTTTCCAGCGCAATGTGAATGTTCGTACGGGCCAAGCGCCGGTCGTCCATTACATGCCGTATATGTACGAGCTAATCGATACGGGGAAAATCGACCCGAGCGACGTCATCACGCACGTGATTCCGCTAAGCGAAGCTCACCGCGGATATGAGATTTTCGATACAAGGCAAGATAACTGCATCAAGGTAGTGCTGAAGCCGTAACCGACGATCGGAGGTGTAAAACCGATGTATGCATTGCATGAAACACTCGAGGTTCATGAAATCGCCGCGTTCAAAACCGTATGTATGACGAAATCCAAGACGATGAAAGGTCTTGTATCGGATCCGGCGCTTAGGGACATTCTGCAGCTGGACGCCGATCTCTCGACCCGTCAATTGCAGGAGCTCGGCGCGATCGTAACGAAAGCTATCCAATAGGAGATGAATGTATGAACATCCTTCTTGAACACTTGACTGGCATGAATACGCTAACCGATCAAGTCGTGGCCATGGATTTTCTGATTTCCGCGAAGAGCGGCGTTCGAAACTATGCCGCGGCCGTGACGGAAACGGGCGACCCCGAGATCAAAGCGGTGCTGACAAAGCAGTTGGACGAAGCGATCGATATGCACGAAAGGATTACGAATTATATGCTGCAACGCGCCTGGTACCATCCGTGGGATGTGAAGGAGCAGTTCAAGCTGGATCTTCAAAACATCCAAACTGCTCTGAATGCCCCAACCTTGTAGCGTTCGAGCGAAAACAGCAAAGCGGTCGAGTTTCCCCGGCCGCTTATTGCAATTGAATGCTCACACAGTAAACAAATAAAAGGCGTAATCCGTCGGAACGCCCGTAAGAAGTCCTTGTAGGAACCCTCTGTTTCTGCGACGTACAGCTCGGTAATCGGATTTGCCACAGATGTTCCCTTCATCAAATGATTTTTATATTGGAAATAAATTGGAAGTTTCATCCCCTTTTCAGGATAAAATACGCAAAATAAATGACACCGCCAAAACCTAAAATCATGGAGATCCCAAACAATATCCATATCCATGCCTCAACAGTATCGCTAGGGCCGCTGCCTATCGGACCCACTTTCGGTTCGTAAAACCTGTTTAGTTTCCAAAATGCATAGAAGATGAGAGAAATGGAGGCGATCAATCCGCTATAATACTTTCGCTTCCTCAAGTAATTCACATCCAATTCCTATATATTATCCTCCTTGGCGATCGGTACGACCTCATCGTCCTGGCTGTGATAAAAAAAGATGTTAGGGATGTGCGCAAGCCGGGCAGCAAAGTCTTCTCTCAAATCGAATTCATCCGCTTGCCAATCTTCATCCTTGCCCCAGAACGGCGATGCGACAAGAAATAATCCGGAGATGATGTTTGGGGGTTGATGCTCGGAGAGATACTTCAACAGGACGGAGCCGCCCAACGAATGTCCGATCAGCAGCACTTCTCCCTTTAAGGCTTCCAGCTGCTCCTGAAGCTTGTCTCTCCACGGTCCATAAGACGGATCTTCAGGATTGGGCATGATCGGACAGACCACGTTATATTCATCACCTAAAGCCCGTTTGCCAGGTTAGCGGACAACTGGCCGCTGCCCTGATGAGGCCCCTGCGCTCCTGCGCTATGTAAAAATAAAACTTGTTTCATACAATCCTCCCTATTGATAACCCGCCGTTCAAACGTCCAATTCCCATGCCGGATTCCAGACGATTTCCCATAAGTGACCATCCGGATCCTGGAAGTGCCCGGAGTATCCTCCCCAGAAAGCATCATGAGCGGGATCTGTAATCACAGCTCCTGCCTTTTGGGCCTGCTCCATAATTTCATCCACTTCTTCCTTGCTGCCCACATTGTGACCGATCGTCATCTCGGCAGAGCTTGGCGCTGCAAGAGGAACCTTTGCTTCATGGGCGAGATCCCGGCGATTCCAGATCGCTAATTTGACACCCGCCTGCAGGTCGAAAAAAGCGACCGCTCCGTGTTCAAATTCCGCACCTATGATCCCCTCTGTCGGCAACCCCAGTCCGTCGCGATAAAATCTCAAGGATCTTTCCAGATCATCTACACCTAAAGTAAGTACTGTAATGCGAGGCTTCATCATTTGTTTTCCTCCGTCTTTTCGGTTTTCAAATCAAATTTCCCTCACATACTCTTCCGGCGATCTGCCCAGAACCGCTTTGAAATCTTTAATGAAGTGGGCCTGGTCGCAGTAGCCCAAATCGAGAGACAGCCTGTGCCGCCGGACTACCCATTTGGGGCTGACACCCACGTATCGGCTAAAAAGACGCTGCAATGTCCTTTTGTTGATGCCGAATAAACGTGCCAAATCGTCAACCTTCGTGATGGAAGAGTCCCGGATGACCGTTTGCACAATCTCGTTCACTAGTTCCACGTTACCAGTCAATATATCTGGCTTCGGCACCGAACAACTCGTCTGCAATCAAGCTGCCCTCTTTGTCAAACGCCCTTATTGTCCACGTATCCTCTGTGTATTCATCTACAACAAACAGAACATACTGGTCAACGACCTCCTTCCAATGGTAGTCGTCCGGCTGTGCTTTCACATCCTCAAGAGACAGTTCATAGGGATCCGAAGGCCAAAATTCCTCCATGTGATTTCCAAGAGCAATATATTTGATTTCGGAATCTTCAGCTGTTTTGACGGCAACTAAAAAATCGTTCTCATCGGCATTTCCGGCGGCTTGAAACGGTCTTCCTTCTTCCACCATATACCCGAAAGTTCCTCCATCGTAGCGGAACAGGAAGCCGAACTTCTTTTCCAGCTCCGCGATCCCGAACGTCTTATTTCCTCTATCTTCAAACAACACTGCTTTCCCGCAATCATCGATATCCAGGGTTCGCACAATGTCAACATCCCACGGTATCGCGTCGCTTTCCTTAAAATGGAGTCCCTCGAAAGCCCCGATGAGAAATATACCCAGCAACACCAGCCAAGCGATAAGTATAGATTTTTTCAATTGCTTCCCCCCATTACATGTTAATTCTACCATATCACTTGGCGACCGCCTTCCTTCCCTCAGAATAGAATTGGTCTACAAACTGGAGCCAACTCAAGCTGGCCCCTCACTATCGAGCCTCCAAAGGATGTCAAAAAAAAATCTTTACTTAAACTTATATCTTAGAATTCTAGATTATTTACTTTGCCGAAGGCTATGCTTTATAATAAGCTTTATAGAGATTGGAAAAGTTTATGCAAAGGTGGCCGCATATGGTTCTATATAATCAGTATCAACGGGCTCCCAGTATGAAGTCGTTTAGCGTGTACGATGAGATTAAGAAGGAGCTCATCAACGGAAAATGGGGGTTTGGACAAAAGATATCCGTTAACGATTTAATCGACAGATTTAATGTATCCCGAAGACCGGTCATGGACGCATTAAAAATACTTGAAACGGACGGTTTTATTGAAATCATTCCGCAGTCCGGATGCAAAGTCGTCGACTATTCCAGGAAAAGAATTATTGATCAGCTTCTGCTCAGCGCTTCCATCGAATCGCTTTCTGCAGAATTTGCCGCCCTGCACCATACGCCTGAAGAATTTAACCAGTTTGAAAAACACCACCTCTCCTTTCTGGAGCACTCCGAGAAATTGAACGACAACGAGTACTACTTCCAGTACAATCGGGAATTTCACCTGAACATCGCGATCATGTCCCACTCCGAACGCATTACGACGTCCGCCATGCAGATGTGGGACTTAAACGATTTTTATTTGCACAATTTTTTTGAAAAATACAATGTGGACGCCCGGGAGCCATTGGAATACCACAACCAAATTTTAGAATCCATACGAACAAGGAACGCTGAGCAGGCAAAAATCGCTATGGAGAAGCACCTTAGAAAATATGCCGAAACCATCTCTTCCTATTTGCCTGAATAACAAAAAGCACAGCTCATAAAAATGACGAGCTGTGCTTTTACGATCATCTAATCCAATTTTTGTTTAACGCCGCAATTTCATAGAAGCTTTTCGGAGGCGTTTCCCCGCGCCACCAGAGCATGCCTCTCTCCTTGTAATTCCTATGTTCCCAACGAATCGGGGGCAAATCGAGGTCCCGATTGTAATCGCCGGTATAAATCTCTAAGCGATTGTTGTCCGGGTCTCGGAAATATAAATAAAACGCATTCGTAGCTCCGTGTCTTCCCGGCCCGAAATCCAACAAGTCCGCATACCCTGCATCCACGACCAAATCGGCGGCTTTCACGACATCCTCGAAGGTTCTCACACGGTAGGCAAGATGATGCAGCCCCACTGTGTCCGCTTTGACCAACGCCACATCGTGCGTCGATGTTTTCCTTCGCGTCCAAGCGGCCAGCTTTTCGCTTTCCCCTTGGATATATTCCGAAATGCTGAAATCCATCGCTTGCCAATATTCAAGCGCTTGATCGACGCTCGTAACCCTTAGGTTCACATGATCGATCACCTGAGGACACATCCCGCGCTGGGTATGAGAACGGCGCATAGGCAACACAACGTCCCCATTGGAATCATAAACACTGATCTGTTCCATCTGATGGTAATATTCGACGGGGAAGCCAAACGGCTCCGCTACCCGCAGCGCTTTCCCTTGGCCCGGATGATCACCGTCCCCGACCATAACCGTTTGGATTCCCAGCTCGGCATGCTTCTTCTGCAATATCTCCAGGTCCTCCAGAGAAGATACCCGGATTCCCATATGGCCAAGGCCGGAATACTCGTTCTTTTTTAAAATAAGGGTGTATTTGTCGAACTCTTCTATGCCTCGCAAATACACGTGATTTTTGTCTCTGTCGGCTTCCACAAAGCCTAACACATCCACATAAAACTCACGGGATTTTTCCAAATCTTGCACGAAAAATTCCGCATGCCCCAAGCGCAGTATCATGGTAACATCTCCTTATGATTTCAATACTCCCGCATACTCCGTATTCACCTTTTCTAACAGCCTGTTGACCAGCGACAAGCATTCGCTCTTATCGTAATGCTTGTATTGCGTATCGATTCTCAGGAACAGCGGATCCCCGGCGTAATATCTTTCGTACAGCTCATGTCTGGAGCCGAACGGCGACACGGCAAGCTCCGCAGCCAGCTTATAAATTTGAATTTTGTCCCAAGCGGATACGTCCGCGCCTCTGAAATATTTCTCAATATCCTCCCGGATCGGACTGTCGAATACGCTGAAGGAGGAAGGCTGGTACATGAGCCCGCCCGCCAGAATAAGCTGCAAAATTTCGCGGGATCGAGGATACCATCGGTTGCCCGAATTCCGAATCGCGCTCAATGCCCGGGAGTCGGGGATATAGACCCCCTGATCGTTCGGCTTCGCGTTTGCCTCGGCGGCGGTGATCGCCGCTCTGCACAATTCAACATACGTCGTTAATTCGCCCATTAAATCTTGCACATGCGGGAATACGTTCGTATTTACCATCTCCGTCGCTTTCATCGCCACACCGGCGACGAACTGCAGCTTCGACATCAGCCGAATGGTAGATTGGTGACCCGTAAACAAGCTGGTGTATTTGCGGCTGAGGTTTACCCGTTCCGGATCCTGGTAAATAAAAATACGTTCCCACGGTACCAGCACGTCGTCAAAGACAAGGATTCCGTCCAATTCGTCGAATTGACTGGACAACGGATGATCCAGCTTCGATTCCTTGACGTATGATTCGCGGGCGATCACGCGCAGTCCCGGAGCAGACATCGGGATTGCAAATGAAATCGCGTACTTATGGTCTTCTGGAGATACCTTTTGGTTTGTGAAAGGGAACACGAGCACTTCATCGGCGTAAGGACCCGCCGTTGCCATCATTTTCGCCCCACGAACGATCACGCCTTCCTCCGTTTCTTTCACGACTCCAAGGTAGGTGAACTCATCGGGTTGTTTGGAAGGCGGCTGGCTTCGGTCCACCTGCGGATTAATCAGCACGTGCGTAAGGAACAGGTCGTTGTCCCGGATATGGTGAAAATAGTTTCGGACGTTATCCGCGTATTCCCCGAAAAATTCCGCGTTCACATACCAGCCTAGAAGCATCGCGCTCATAAAATCGGTGGACCGGCCCATGAATCCGTAGGACGCGTCAGCCCACTCCTTATGCATAAGCCTTCTCCGCAGCAAATCTTCAGCGGATTTAGGGACGAGATACTGCGTCCCCGACCATTCCCCCGCAGCTCCCTCTTTAAACAACATGTGCTGCTGCTTCTCGGGCTCCCATTGAAGATCGTAAAGCTTTGCGATCGAGTGAGCGGGCGCTGCCACAAGCGGATGCGTTGTCGGGTCGGCGACCCGCTCATTGCCGATCCATGTATCCGGCGGATTGTTCTTTAAACGCTGGAGATAATCTTTTCCTCTAATTGCTGGCATCTATACTCTACCTCCAAGAATAAATTCCGTTTGGATGTGATGAAACTCCTCCGGCTTTTCCCACTGCGGCCAATGACCCGCATCCTTCACAATTTTCAACGTGCTGCCGGGAATGAGCTCCTGAAGGTACTCCGCGTCCTCAATCGTCGCCGTCGGATCGTGGTCGGACATAAGAATGAGAGTGGGCGCTTTGATGTGATGCGTCCATTCCGGATCCCACGTGTAATGTTTGCGCACCTCCCAATCCTGCAGCACCACAATGTTGTGCACCGCTTTTTGCATTTCCGGCGATGAATAGATCTGTAAGCGCGACTCCACCAATTCATCCGTAACAAATTCGGTGTCGTAAAATAAAAATTCAACGCGTTTACGCACATTCTCGTAATTGGCTTCCAAAACCGCCTTCAGCGTCGATTCCTTCAGCTTTTTCATCACCTCGGGCTTCCCTTTAATGTTGCCCGGCGTATTCAGCAGCAAGGATTTCACGTATTCCGGGTGACGGGCGGAAAACCAAGCGGATACCCAGCCGCCGAGCGATTCGCCGGAAAGATGAACCTGCTGTAGGGAAAGCGCTTTAATGACAGCCAACAAGTGATCGCTGTAGGTATCTAATGTGTACCTGTGGTCCGGTTTGTCGGTGTAGCCATGTCCTACTAAATCTAAACAAATCACGCGAAAATGCTCGCTAAGGCTTTTGATATTTCTGGCATAACACTCCGCATGCCCTCCGATGCCATGCAGCATAATGAGCGGCTCCCCATCTCCCGCTTCGATGATTCTTGTGCGGATTCCGCCGGCGTCAATAAAATGCTGCCGATACGCCGCGCCTGCCAGCTCATTCCAAATACTGACCCGATATTTGTCCAAGTCGCTCCACCCTTTCATTCATCTAACTATACTAGAATACTAATATATTAGTATGTTCATGTCAACTTGTTTTCTTTAGGGTAAGTAAAAACTTAGCGCGGCTGCACTAAGTTTTTACGTTATATCGTCTCTAGATGATCCAAGGGAACAGAATGGCCAGCGCAATGAATGCCGCATAAGCCAGTAAGAAATAACTCGCGCCTTTAAATACGGTGACCATAGATGTGGATGGGCTCATGCCTTGAACGACAAACACATTTACCCCGATCGGCGGAGTAATGGCTCCCATACTCGTAATCACGCACAGCATGACGCCAATCCAAATCGGATCATACCCCAAGGTTAAAAGCGTCGGATAAAACACAGGAATTGCGATAATCAAAAAACCTAACGCGTCCATTAAAGAACCGCCGACAATAAATACGACAACAATGATCAAGAGCAGCATGGTGGACGGCAGCGGAAGCGCTGTCACGTAATCCGCCACAATCATTGGAAGCCTGGTTACGGTTAAAAATCTTCCAAAGAGAATCGCGCCGACAACAAGCATCATAACCATCGCCGAGGTTCTCAGCGTCGAGATGATCGCAGCCCGGAAATCCTCCCAGGTTAGTTTCCTCATGAGCAGCGTGATCACAATCGCTCCGAACGCGCCGAAGGCTCCGGACTCTGTCGGCGTGAACCAACCCGCATATAACCCTCCGATGACGAAAACAAACAGCAGCAAAATCGGCAGGACCCCGACTAACGCTTTGATCCTCTCGGCCCAAGTTGATTTCGTCCCGGCAGGACCATATTCAGGATGTCTGTAGCATAGGTATACAATAACGAGAATCATTAACAAAACCAGGAGCAGCCCGGGGATAATACTCGCAATAAATAAAGTGCTGATGGATTGCTGGGTGAAAATCCCGATAATGATAAGCACTGTACTAGGCGGAATAATGATGCCTAGCGTGCCGCCCGTCGCGATGCTTCCGGTGCTCAGCATCTCGTTATATTTATATTTTTTTAATTCGGGCAGCGCCATCGTCGACATCGTCGCCGCCGTGGCCGAATTGGAGCCGCAAATGGCGGCAAAGCCCGCGCTGGCCAAAATCGTCGTCGCCGCCATTCCACCCTTGAAATGCCCGATCCACTTATAAGCCGCATCGAAAATATTTTTACTGATTCCCGACCGGAACACAATTTCCCCCATAAGAATATACAAAGGGATTACACTTAAGGAATAACTGGAAAACTCATTCCACACATTAGCGGTTAACAAATTAAACACCGCAGCGGAAGGAAGCAAACAGAGCAATCCCGCAAAGCCGACAATAAACATGGCAAAGCTGATCGGAATTCTAAGAAACATCAGCGCAAACAGAACAAGTAATCCGATGAAAGAAATCAAACTAGGATTCATGGTCTTCCTCCCCGATAACAATTTCGATACATTGGACAAGCAGGGTAGAGATCAGACCAATAAATCCAATAACGGCGAAAAATATCAGCGGGTAAAAAGGAACCCTCATTGTCTCGGAAACGACACCGGTCGTATTCAAGTTCATACCGTATAAAATCAATTGCCACGCCACGATGAGAAAGAACACGGCGCTCAGGCAAAGCACCGTGACGTGAACGATCTTTTTCCAGATTGTACTGAACTTACTGAATAACAAGTCGATATAAACATGAGCCTTGTGGAGCTGTGTGTTCCCCAACGCGAAGGCGGTTGTAATCGCCGCAAGCCAGCTTACCAGCTCAACGGTCCCAGGAAACGGTTTATAGATGGTGCGGAGCAGAGCATTAAACACAACCAACAGCATAATAGCCAGCAGGCTTATCGCTGCAATAATGAGCAGGGCTTGGTTGAACTTTACGTTGATCTGCTTGATAACGCCAATGAATGAGGAGTGTGCTGTTTTATTTTTAGAATGATCCAATATGACGAAACCTCCTCTGTGCATCGAATAATAGATAGGTAGAGATTGCAACCGGGTCCGCAGGAACGATTGCAATCTCTACTCTATTTAAGAATGATTAGTTTCCTGAATACTTGCTCACCAGCTCATACAATCTTTCCTCGTACTTCGTTCCAGGAAGACCTTTTGCGTCAGCATTTTCAACCGCTTTTTCTTGCAGCGGCTGAATCTTCTCTTCCCACCTCTTGATTTCGTCTGCGCTTAAAGTGATTTTCTGCAGCCCGTGCTCTTTCTCACTCCATGCAATCGCTTCTTGCACATGATTATCCAGATACTCCCCGGCGACAGCAGGCATTTCATCGTACAGCTCATCGATCGCTTGTTGTACGTCCGCAGGCAGCGATTCGTATACTTGCTGATTCATAACCGCTGTCAGCGTTACCAAACCTAACGGATAGTCCGTATAATATTTTACGAATTCAGCAAACCCCGCATCTTTAAGCAGCGCGCGTTCGGATACGTAACCGCTGATTACTCCCGTTTGCAATGCTTGCGCTTGCTCCGCCTGACTCATCCCCACCGGTGCGGCGCCCAATGCTTCCAGCAGAGGCGTCAGTGCGCCGCCGATTCGAAGCTGTTGCCCTTCCAGCTCTTCCAAGCTGCCGACCGGGTCCTTCGTTTGAATGTAGAGAGGCTCCGTTGTAAACATCTTGGCCACTTTGAACTCTTTAAGATTTTCTTCCGGGAACTCCTTCATTAAATTGCTGACGACTTGGCTCCCCACCTTCGCATTCGGATAGCCGGACGGAAGATCGGAAATTTCCGCCAGTGGGAAACGGCCGGGCTCATATGACAACGCTGTCAAACCGACATCGGCCACTCCATTCTTTACGCCGTCAAACGTATTCGCCGCGTTCAGCAAGGTGCCGCCGAAATAAAATTCGATTTTCACTTTCCCGTTAGTGCGCTCTTCCAATTTCTCAGCCCATTTCTTGGCTACGATTGCGGGATACGTAGTGTCCGCCGCAAAGAACGCATATTTTAACGTGATCGGCTCGGACCGGCTTTGCGCTTCCCCTTGAGTCGAGCCTTGAGCCGGATCCTGAGTCGAACCTTGTGTAGAGCTTGATCCGCAAGCGGCTGTTACGAAAAGAATCCCGATCATGATAAGTATACTTGCTAGTTTACGCATCTTCTTTCCCCCTTTAAATGTAAAAAGCTTGACCATAACATTGACAGCGGTTACAAAAACCCCACCCGCTAAGATATACTTGAATTCTAATATATTAGTTAAGGGGTGTCAATCTGTATTTCGATGAGAAAACACATAGTAGATCATTGCCGATGAAGCCACGATGAGAGATGAACATATGTACATGTAACGAAAACCGGAATTCGAAGCAACGATGCCCAGGATAATCGCACCGAGACCGACGCCGATGTCAAAAAACGTAAGATACGTTCCGATGGCCAGACCTCTTCGACGGCTTTGCGTTACCTTTACGGCAATGGACTGAAGGCATGGACTCAGCGAGCCAAATCCCGCTCCGATGACGGCGGCAGCCAGCAGCAAGGAAGCCGGACTGTTCGCTTGGCTTAACCCGATGAGACCGACGACATACAACGCGATACAAGGGTAAACCACAACATGCGGACCGTAATGATCGAAGGCCTTTCCGGTGAAAGGCCGGGAAAAAACCATCGCCAAGGCATAGGTTGCAAAAAAAGCGCCCGCGAGCTGCGGCAAACCGATGTCCTTCGCATAGATGGGAATGAAGGTCAGAAACCCGCTGAAGGTAAACGACAGCACCATTCCGGTCAGAGAAGCCGGAACCGCACGCGGCTCAATATAGTTCCGCCAATTCCACCGCGTTTCTTCCGTAGGTTGAGCTTTTGAAACGATTACAGCGCTATTCGTGAAGACCGCGAAGAGGAAGGATAACAACGAAATCAAAGAAAGCACAAGGAACAATACCCGGAACGGAAAAACGTTTACGATCGCAAGTCCGAAGAACGGGCCTGTGACCATCGCGATATTATACGATAACGCATAATAACCGATCCCTTCCCCTTTCCGTCCTTCAGGTATCACATCCGTTGCGACCGTTCCTGTCGCAGTGCTGCCGAGACCGAAGCTGATCCCGTGAAGAAAGCGCAAAGCGATGAGAAGCGATACGCTTGTGACCCATACATACATCATACTGAAAGCAAGAAATAGTGCCAAGGCAGGCAATAGTATGTATTTTCTTCCAAGAATATCGAGCCATCGTCCGGACAAAGGCCGAAAGAGCACGGTCGATAACAAAAATACGGAGGTCACAACCCCGACCTGCTGCGTCGTCCCTTCCAATTCGCTGATGATGTAAATGGGAAGTGTCGCAATCAAGGCATAAAAGGCGGTAAACAGAAAATAATTGCTCATCCAGATAAATACAAAATTTCGATTCCACATTAGTGCGCTATCTTCGCAAACACCTCCATATCGAGCTTCTTGGATTTCTCTGCGTTCATCGTTTTCACATATTGAGGCTCCTGGCTAATTTCCGCTCCCCAAAACATGGAAGGATACACTGCAGTCACTGTCACTTCAATTTTGGAAAGCTTGATCGCAATCCCTTCCAGCTCCTCCTCAACAATCGCCGCCTCCCCAAGAACGGTATAGATGCTGCGGTTGGAAAACAAAGTCATAGACACTTTCGGGTTTACACGGATATTACTGACAATTCTTGAACCGCTTGCCACGGCGCATTGAAGTTTATCGGATCGGACACTTCTTACCCATGACATCGCCGAAGTGCTCGGGTATCCGCTTTCATGATCGACACTGGCTAACAACACCAAATTTTCGCTGTTAATATGCTCTATTAACGGTTCGGTCAACGCTGTCGAAGCTTCCTTTTTCACATGAATTGCCTCCTTTTTATTCAGACGATGCAGCCCGGTTCATCAGCGTGCCGGTGATCTTCCGCAAGAAACGGACCGTAACTTGTCTCCCGTCTGCGATCGGTAACCCTTGATTGCGGAATTGCAAATTTTGATTCTCGTCGACGACGCAAGAGGCGGAAAAAGAACTGGTTTCATCGAAAACCTGTACATGGTACAGTCCTGCGCATGGAATTACATAACTTTCCGATACGGCAAAACGGCGCCGCCCTTTAGAGAAGCTTACATCGAGTTTGCCTTCTATGGCGTAGTCCCTTCCAAGATACGCTTTCACCATCTCCACTCGACCGGACAAAATCAGCTTTCTGATCATGGTAGAACTGATCTTGTCGCTTCCCTCCATCATTTTGTCAAACCGAATCACCTCCGCAATCCCCCGCATCCTTTCCGCAAGTGAAGCCACGTCCCCCGCCCCTGATTTTCCGTATCGGAAATCGTACCCTGCCACCACCGCTTTCGGATTCAACGGCAGCAAATATTGATTCACGAATGCATCCGGAGATAAGCTTGAAAACGGTTTGTCGAATGGAATGACATACATGCGGTTTACACCGTTTTGTTCAAGAACGGCTTTCTTGATCCAAAAAGGGGTGATATACCCGCCGGCAAACTCCTCTGGAGCAAGCAGCGCTTTCGGGTGAGGGGAGAAGGTGATCACGGCAAGCGGAAGATGACGGGTTTCAGCCGCTCGCTTGGCTTCTTGAAGCAACCGTTGGTGAGCAAGATGGACCCCGTCAAAGAAGCCCAGCGCAATAACGCAGGCCTCATACCTCATCGCTTCGTGCAATGTTTTTGGGGATAAGTAACAGCAGTCCATAAGAATCGCTCCCCTCTCGAATAATTGAAATTCTAATATATTAGTTGGTTGTTGTCAAATATAAAAGGAGCCGCTTCGAAGCAGTTCCTGTCATTAATTTGTAATGACGTAATCGTTTAACCTGCCCAAATAACCATACAAATCCAAAACAGCGCTCCGAAAATTGCGGAAGTCACAAGAACCAAGACCGTCTGCTTCTCCTCTTCTTTATTGATGAATGCGCGGATTGTGCTTAAGAAACACAGCATAAACAAAAATGCCAGCGGCGCAAAGAAAATATCCATAACATCTCCCCTTCACAATTTAATTTATTGTTTATCTCTTATCTCAAGCAATGTTTTTTCAATCCTTTCCATCTTCCTTAACATCGAATATTGATTCCCGATCATCCCTGCCATACCAATGATTACTACAATCACAATTAAAATCCCCATGCTAACCCTCCATATTCGTGTAACTGATGTTCGGATTGAACTTGGCAGCCGTCCCTTAGGAGAGATTGCCTATTCTCTCTTCTTTATCCAACCGGGAAAAATCGCCATAACTTGACCGGCCTCCATTCGGTTATATGAATAATACACCACGGTGTCAATCTTAATAAGAAGGGTTATCCCCTGAATGTCTCTTGTCGGCATTAACGGGATAACCCAAAAATACTATTTACAAGCACACAGACCGTGTCGATAGAGCCCGCGTTCCGGAGATCTTTCTTACTTTAGTTTGCAAAGGAGAAACCGACTAGTGACAGCTATCATACCCGGTGTCACTTTTTTTAGGATTAAAGCAGAGCCTGCCGAATTGGCAGGCTCTCAGCTTGCAAACAACTTAATAGTCATCCACTGTCCGTTCCTTTATTTAACTGAATTTATGAAGATACACAAACTTAGCGGACAACGAATGACTCTACTTCGAGAGGTAATTAGGACAGCCTTAGCTTACTCTGAAGGGACGTGCGGATGGTCATTATTTTCGTAAGGTTCCGTTGAACGTCCGTTGTTTTTTCGAAAAAATCAGCACTTTGATATAGTCTAATTAATGCTTTCATGGCCGCGTCGGCTGCCAGGGCTTCGTCCTGCAAAAGATAATAAGCGATCTGATAGCAGTATGCTTCGAGACATTTCAAGGTTTTTACTTTGTCTTCAAAGCCGATTACAGATTGCATGCACGCCCACCCCGCATCCTTTTCGGATTAATTTCGAAGATAAAGATTTAGCAGTCTTACTTGCTTCAGCTCTTCTTCCGCTTCCTCCGCCGGTCCGGCATACACCGCTTCCCCTCGATACAGCAAGGTTCCATCCGCCGCGTCGAGAATAACGGCTTGAGGGATTCCGTCACGGTGCAGCAAAGCATAAATACGCCGATCTTTGATCAGAGTCGTATACAGCGTATCTCCGCCCAGCTCCTTGACCGTTTTTGAAACGCTCGCAAGCAGCTCTCCGCTATGAACATTATATTGGCGCAGCTCGAACTGCTGTTCCTTATGGAGCAGGAGGAACAACCGGTCACCGGATAGGCGCAGCGAATAATGATCATTGTCCGGGAACTCCACCGGCAGCTCCGATAATTCCCCCGACTTGAAGGAATAAGTATAGTAAGTATAGAACCTCCTCGACAGCTGTTCCGTCCGCCCATCGGGAGCGTATTCTTCTTCCGATACCATAAACACCACATCATCACCGGAACCAATCGATTCATGGGTCACCGTATTTACGGATAGATTTACATTCTCCTTCACAGCAATGCCAAAATCCAATTTCTCCTGCCGAATCAACGCACCGTTGGATATATCCATCACACACAAAAAATAATCGATTGCAGGCCTTTTCCCGTGATCCCCCATGTAATAGGTTACGACCATGTGAAGCTCATTCCCGACCCGCTGAATCTCCACAGGGCGCAGCTCGGATAAATTCTGCTGTTCAGGGAGATCCGCTTCGAACCGTTTCTTTTGACCGGATGCCAAATCAAGCAGCTCCACTTCTAAAACATTCGAATCTTGCGATGGCGCAGCGGCATAAATAAGCCACTGTTCGTCCTTATAGAAACTGTCGGCAAACCGTTTCCCTCTCATGAAATCGCGATGCTCCCGCAGCAGCTGCGCCAGCCCGTCTTGGCTTGCCGTCCAACCGCGGGTATCCCCAAAATGCTTCTCATAGAACGATTGCCTGCTGTAATACTCGCTTCCTTCCTCAGTCACATTCAAAAAATGCGATCTCATTCTGCCGCCGTAGCTCCCGGACAGCTCAATGTCTCCGCTCAAAGCGGCATCCCCCTCCACTGCAGCCAGCCGAAACTCCGGCAACCGATCCATCGCCGCGTATGCATAATAGGCTCCGATTCCAATGGCGGCGAATAGAACCAGCAGTATGGTAAGTGAATATCGTTTCACTTGTCCGATCCTCCTTTTTACACCGTGATCTTATTGTTCAATAATTTGAATGAGAGCCACACCGACAGGATCGCAATGACCGTGCCGGTTCCCAATTCGATGAGGAAAATTTCGCTTGGATAAAAGAATAGCTCGTGCTGATAGACGCCCAACACCATCACCGGCAGGAGGAACACAACGATCGAGACCGCAACATAAAGAGCGGCATATACTAAACCGATCCGGCGGTAGCTTCTTTCAATCAGAACGGCCGTGAAGGCGAGCAAAACGCCTAGAATGCCTAAGCCGTAATACAGGATAAAATCTTCGAAACGGTGCGGCATAAGGACAACAAAGGCTTGGTTCGCAGAGATCGCGTCCGAGAATGGCGAGGATGCCTCCCATTGTGACGGCACCATCAGGTGGAACACGATTTTGGCCGCGAACAGCAGCAGCAATTGCCAAGAGATCATGCTGAACACAAAAATCAGAATCGCGCTGAGCTTCGCTAAATAAATATGACGCCTTGGGGTCGGCAGCATCAACAGCCGATAAATAAACGTATCCCGCCCGAACCAGTCGCGGTACCAAATCCAGAACACATACAGCACCAGCACCGCAATGGTGATGAGTACAGGAAGAATAAACCAAAATTGAGTAATGAAAATGAACCAAGCAAACGAAAGATCGTCGCCGGGAAAAAACGCGCTGCCGTTGGTGATGGTTTCATTCCGCAGGGCAGCCTCTTTTCTTGCCGATACGGCGTCCAGAACCGTCCAAATCATAGCACCAAACTGACATATGAACGTAACGGCCATGAGTGCCGCCAAGATGTGCCGGAAACGATAGACCTCCATGTGGATCAACTTGAATAACCGATTCACGACCGATACACCTCTCTCATGATGTCGATGACCGATTTGCCTTCTTCGCTGCGGACCTGCTCACAATCAAATTCCCGTTCGATGACCCCGTCCTTCAACAACACTGCTTTGTCGATAAGATGCTCGATTTCATCGATTTCATGGGTCGTTAACAGCACCCCGCGCCCCTCCACCAGCTCGCTTGAGAATACTTCTGCGATCGCTTCCCGGCTAAACAGATCGATCCCCGAGAAGGGCTCATCCATAAGCACGTATTCCGTATCCAAAGCCAGACTAACGACCAAATTGAACTTCGCAGCCGTCCCCTTGGACAGATTGCCAATTCTCTCTTCCTTTTCCAACCGAAAAAAGTGCAATAACCGTTCAGCCCGCTCCGCATCCCAGCTTCGATAATAATCTTCCATAAACTGCAGCGCTTCAGTAAGCTTCATGGCTGTCGGCATCGTAAGATGGTCGGGAACGAACGCCACCCGCTCGTAAATGTCCGGGTTTACCGGCATTCCATCGATGCGGATCAAGCCTCGACCAACCGGAACCAGCCCCATGATCGCTTTCAGAATTGTGGACTTTCCCGCTCCGTTCGTACCGATCAAACACGTGATTTGGCCTTTTTCCGCAGTAAACGTAGCTCCGTTCAACACATCGCGTCTGCGGTAGCGTTTATGTACATTGACAACCTCAATCATGGCTTTCTCCTCCTTGCCCGCCGTTCTCCGCATTGAACCGTTCCCTTACCAATGCCAGAATTTCCTCGAGCGGCGCATCGATTCTGCGGACCGATGCTACAAAGTCATACACAGCCTCCTTGAGCAGCTCCGTACGCACCGCTTGCAGCACATCCTTGTTGGTCGTAATCCGGCTCGGCGAGTTTCCTTCCGTCACGATCAATTGCTGTTCCTCCATCTCTTTATATGCTCTTTGGGCCGTGTTGGGATTAATTTTTAACAGCGCGGCCAGCTCCCTCCTGGAAGGAATGACTTGACCGGCTTCCATCCGGGAGGTCACGATCAGCTCCTTGAAATGCCGGACGACTTGCTGATACACCGGATCCCGGCTATTAAACGTAACTTCCTTCCAGACATCAAAGGTGGTCATCCTGCTCCCTCTCCATTATCACAAGTGTGTGTATTAAATAGTTCATACACCGTAACTGTATTGTCTGCTTAGTACGCGTTATTGTCAACTTCCACCGCAAAAAAACCAACTGATGTTTGTCAATGATTTATGTATATGGCCGCCAGCCTTCCATAGCAAGGTGGCTTATGACTTAATGCAAGGTGATTCGTTACCCGCCAAAAAGTGCGAAGTTTAATGCGATGGGGCTGTCCCAAAACATCAACAAACGCAAAAACGGGACGAAGCAGCATAAAGCACTGCTTCGTCCCGTTTCTCCTACATCGTTACCGCCGCGATTGCGCTTCAAGATACGTCTTGGCTGTTTGCAGGCAGCGGCGCGCAAACGCCTCATAACCCAATTCCTTTGCGCGCACGGTATGCGGAATTTCCAAGGAATACGGGACTTCCGGAAGCCGGTTCACGATTCCCGCAATATCGATGACTCCTTCGCCCACATACAGGCGTTCGTTGCGAATGAAGTGGGTCATCTCCTCGAAGGAAGCCGGAATTTTCGCGGGCGTATCGCAGAGATGGACGCAACGGATCCATTCGCGCGGCACCTGCTCCAATTGCTCCGCCTTGCCTCCCGATCGATGGAAGTGATGCGCATCGACCGCAAGTCCCGCATTATCTTGATTCGCCGCGCGAAGCACATCCAGCGCCCCGGCCAGATCAAGGACGGCGGCGATGGGCACAAACTCCAGTTCCACCGTCAGTCCGAACGGTTTCGCCAGCTCACACAACTCCGCAAAGCGCTCAATAGCAAAATGACGATCATCCGTCCATATATTGCTCAGAATATGGCGGCCGCCCAGCTCGGCGGCCGCTTCCAACGTCGGCAGACAGCGCAACGGATCAAAGCCGTCATAAATGCGCGCCAGCTCGACCTCGTGGAGCTTGATCCCTGTTTCGGCAAGCGCCGCTTTCACTTCCCGAAGCATATCCTTATGCTCGGCCGCTTCGAAGTCCGGCTGTCCAGTCATCCCCATGAGCAGCAGCCGCAAACTGACGAAGTCGTAGCCGGCTCGCGCAGCAATGTAAACAAGCTCAGGCGGCGCACAGCCGATCGCCGTAAGCGGCGACAGCGAAAACTGTCCGTCCATTACACACACCGGCCGCCGTCGACCTGCAATTCAACCCCTGTAATCATGCTTGCCTCTTCCGACGCCAAAAACACGGCGGCTCTGGCGATATCTACGGGCTCCGCAATCCGGCCAAGCGGAATGCCCGCCGCATATTCTTTAATTTGCTGCGGATCGGCTAACGGCGTATTGGTGATGACCGGATTGATGACATTGACCCGAATGCCGAATGGAGCCAGTTCCAACGCGATCGACTTGCAAAACGCCACCACTGCTCCCTTCGTTGCGCCGTATAAGCTTAATTTGGCGCGGGCGCGCACCGCAGAGGTGGAACCGGTTGTAATGATCTTTCCTCTACCCGCTTTCTTCATATAAGGAGCTACGGCTCTTACGCCCAGGAAAACCCCTTTCATGTTCACAGCCATTAACTTGTCATAGAACTCCTCTGTAATCTCCTCGACATAAGTCAGCGTCATGCCCAAGCCTGCATTGTTATGCAAAATATCAATACTTCCATATCTTCGGACAGTTTCCTCCACCAGATGGTTCACCTGCGCCGCATCCGTCATATCGCAAGGGATAAATGCGGCTTTGCCGCCATTCTCCACGATTCCCTTCGCTACCGCTTCGCCCTGGGAGCCGGGAAGATCCGCAATGATGACCGTCGCTCCGTTCTTGGCGAATTCCTCCGCGGACGCTTTGCCGATTCCCGAAGCCGCACCGGTTACAATCGCCATTTGGTTTTGAAATTTCATGATTCTCTCCTCCTAGAAGCTCTCTCTTATTTAAAAAGACTCAAAAAACCCAACGACAATTGAGGCACATAGCTGATGATCAATATATCCAGCATCGTCACCGCAACGAATAGCGATAAATGTCTGAACATAGCTTCCAATCGGATATTCGCAATTTGGGTCACCACGAATAAATTGACGCCCAGCGGCGGCGTAATCATCCCGACCGCCAGATTTGCGACCATAATAATGCCGAAATGCACCGGGTCAATCCCGAAATTCACCGCAATCGGAGTTAAGATCGGAGCCAAAATAATAATGGCCGCTCCGCCGTCGAAAAACATGCCGATTAGAAACAGCAGCAGGTTAATGATTAGAATAAATACAATCGGACTCTCCGACAGGCTCACGAACCATTCCGACACCGCTACCGGCACCCTGTTCGAGGTCAAAATCCAGCTGAATAACCCAGCCGTCGAAATAATGATCAAAATAGTAGAGCTGATTAACGCGGATTCGCTAAAAATATGAATGAGCTGCTTCCATTTCAATTCTTTGTAAATAAACAACCCTACGATCAAAGCGTAAATCGTGGCAACCACAGCCGCCTCCGTAGGCGTGAACACCCCTCCGTAGATCCCCCCTAAAATAATGACGGGCATCAGGATGGACAAGATGGAGTTTTTCAGCGCTGTAAGCCGTTCTCCCCAGGTGTACGATTCTCCGACCGGATACTTGTTGATTTTGGCGAAAAAATACATGACAATGATCAGACTGAAGCCAATCATGAGTCCGGGGACAACCCCCGCTATAAAGAGATCCCCGATGGAAACTCCGGCGGCAATCCCGTACAAAACCAGCGGAATGCTCGGAGGAATAATGACGCCTAATTCCCCGGCTGCGGCTTGCGCTGAAGACGCGAAGCGAACATCGTAGCCTTTGGAAACCATCGCCGGAATCATAATGGCGCCGATCGCTGCGGTGGTCGCCGGGCCCGAACCGGAAATCGCCGAGAAAAACATAGAAGCCAAGATCGCGACGATGCCTAATCCGCCCGTTTTGGATCCGACGAAGGTATTGGCCAAGTCGATCAGGCGTTTGGAGATGCCTCCTTTCTCCATCAGACTGCCGGCCAAGATAAAGAACGGAACCGCCAGCAATGGGAAGGCGTCGAGCGAAGTAAACAGCCTCTGGACAATCACAATCGGATTCGTTCCGGAATCAAACACGATCAAGGAAGAAGCCAAACCGATGGCGATGGCAATCGGAATGGTCAACACCAGAAGCAAAAGTAAAACGATCATAAACAAACCCGTCATGAGGATTCCGGCCCCCCTTCGATAGACAAATAACTATCTATGAGCGCCGCAATGGTGTTGCATATCATGAGAAATCCGCCTATAGGCACGCTAAGGTACGGAATATACATGGGGATTTGCAAAGCCGGCGACTGCTGCAGACTAAGAATGCCGGTGATTTGAATACCTAGATAGATGAGCATTCCATAGAAGAAGATCGAAACGACTCCCGCAAACATATGAATGAACATGATCTGCTTCGGCCTCAGCTTCATAAGGATGACTTCCACCCGGATTAACCGGTGATACCGAATGCACAAGCTCGCCCCGATAAACGTCATCCACACCATCAAGTATCGCGACACCTCCCCTGTCCAGCTTAACGGCTGCTCAATCACATAACGGGTCAACACTTGCAGCCCAAGGCAGATCAATATAGCCGCCACGATCATAAAAAGCAAAAATCGCAAGTAATTGTTGACTTGATCCATCATCGATAAATAGAGTCTCATTCGATCACTCCAAAAATCATGCAAGGAGGAGTTCATTCAGCGCTCCTCCTTGCATGCGTGTCATTATTTTGTGGCTTCCAGCACTTTGTTTACGATATCTTCGCCGATTTCAGGCGCGTATTTTTGGTAGATCGGCTGCATCGCATCCTGGAAGGCCTGTTTCTGTTCATCCGTTAATTCGGTAATGGTCATTCCTTGTGCTTGCATGGTGTTGTAGGCTTCTTGTTCTTCCTCTTGGTTCAGCTCTCTTTGATGATCCCTCGCCTCGTCGGCGGCCTTCATCACAATCTCTTTCTCTGCATCGGAGAGACCGTCCCAGAACGTTTTGCTAAATAGAAAGACAAGCGGATTGTATACGTGCCCTGTTTTCGTCACATATTTTTGAACCTCGTAAAACTTCGCCGTCGATATGTTTCCAGGAGGGTTTTCCTGTCCGTCTACGACTCCCTGTTGAAGGGCCAGGTACAATTCCGGATAAGGAATCGGAGTCGCCGAAGCGCCTAATGTCTGCCACAGATCGATGTGCAGTTCATTCTCCAGCGTTCTAAGCTTCAGACCTTTCACGTCCGCCGGCGTCTTGACTTCTCTTACGTTGTTCGTCAGCTGTCTAAATCCGTTCTCCCAATAGTTCAGACCGACCAGCCCCGTACTTGGCAGCACGTCGAGAATTTCTTTCCCCACCGGACCGTCTAGAACCTCATAGGCCGCAGCTGCGTCTTTGAACAGGAACGGCAGGTCGAACACGTTAAATTGCTTCGAGAAGTTCGCGATCGGTCCGGGTGCAATCAAGCTGCCCTGAACCGTGTTCAGCTGCATCCCCTCGATATTGTCCCGGTCTCCTCCAAGCTGCCCGTCCGGAAAAATCTCTACGTCGATGGAGCCGTTCGTTTCTTTCTCCACCTGCTCAGCGAATGTATAAAGCGCTTTCGCATAAGACCTTTCCTTTGGAACGGTGATCGAAATTTTCATCATTTTCGCTTCTTTAGGCGCTTCTCCGCCCGCATTCCCGCCGCCTGCCGCTTCATTGCCTCCTTGAGAAGAACAAGCCGAAACAAACACCATTAACACTGCCGCTAGCAAAAGCAAACTTTTTTTCATATAAACCCTCCTGTTTTGTCGATCTTCCTCAGCCTTTAGAATTTTATTGGAACGTTCCAATAAAAAGTAGTTTCATTATAGAAGGTTGCTGTAAGCGCAGTCAATAGTGATTTTACACTTTATATTTACTTTATTTTTCTCTATAATAAAAAGTAAGGTTTGCACTATTTTTGGAACGATATAATTGAACTCATCTTGGTAGGGTGACAAAACATGAAAAAGAAGCGTATTACGATACAGCAGGTCGCCGAACACGCCGGCGTATCCAAGTCGACCGTTTCCTTAATCGTCAGGGGCAGCACCAGCATCTCCGAAGCGACTCGAAATAAGGTGATGCATTCCATCAAGGAGTTAGGCTATGTCTACGACAGGGTTGCAGCCAACCTCCGTTCCCAGAACTCGAAAACGGTCGGCGTTATCATCTCGGACATCGCCAACCCCTTCTTTAGCGACATGCTGGTCGGTGTTCACCGAGAGCTGGAAAAGGACGGGTACACCGTCTTATTGGGCACGACTTTTGAAAGTATGGAGAAACAAGAAAACCTCCTGGCGGCGATGATGGAAAACCGCGTGGCGGGCATTATACTGATTCCCGTGTCAGGGCGCTCTAATGATACGATTCGCCAAGTCAACCAATGGGGGATTCCGATCGTCATCGCGGGCAAGAATCCTCAAGGAACAGACTGCGACTTTGTCGGGACCGACAACGTGAAGGGCGCGCAGATGGCCGTGAACCATTTGCTGCAAAAGGGCCATCAACGTATTGCATTCGTGGGGGGCTCTGCCGATGCAGAAACGAGGAAGGAACGTGAGCAGGGCTACCGCAATGCGTTCCGGCAAGCGGGCCTGGAAGTAGATGAGTCACTGCTGGTATACAGCCCCGCGTCCAGCGAAGGCGGTTACGATGCTATACAACGGCTTCTGCGGCGCCCGAACCGTCCGACAGCCGTGTTTTGTTACAACGACGTGGTCGCGTTCGGCGTGATGCTCTGGTTGAAGGAGAACGGGATCGTTCCCGGTGAAGATATGGCCATTGTTGGCTTTGATAATATCAAAGAAGGGGCGATGTTCTATCCGGGACTAACGACCGTATCCTCATCCCCCCGTCTCATCGGAATTCACTCCGCCAACTTATTAAACCAAAGAATGAATGGGTTGGAGTCCGAGTCGAACCGAATCATCCTGCAGCCGGAGCTGGTGGTGCGCAATTCTTGTTCGTATGCGTTCAAGGTGTAACGACTGCGCCGTGCCAGTCCAACATCCCGCCTTTTACGTTAACCAAGTACTCATACCCATGATCTTTTAACAAATTGACGGCTTGCATGCTTCGGCTCCCGCTTCGACATATAATGACGATCTCTTTATCTTTCGGCAATATCGCGTACGTTTCATTCAATGTACTAAGAGGCATATTATTCATGCCTTTAATAAATCCGGAATTGTATTCATGCTCCTCACGGACATCTATAAAGATGACATCAGCCGGATTGGCATTCGCCATGTGTGCTTCCAATTCACGGGTAGTAATTTGTTCAATTCCAGGCGAAGGCCAAAATTTGTACCCTAAAAAGCCAAGCACTGCAGCGAAGAGCAATAGGGTCCCCCAGTTTTTCCGCAGCATCTCTTTCCCCTCCCTTGTCAAACAGAACTCAGATACGCTGCAATCGCACAATAAAATGCAGTTTCATACCAAAGGAAAGGAGGATGCTCCTCCTTTCCTCGCTTATGGATTAAATCGTTTTTCTACTCTAATTCACCACCATTATGATTTAGTTTATTTATCGTCCCTCGACTCAACCGCTCTGTCGATACACGAGACCAACCGCGCCTCAATGTCTGCAGCAATCCCTTGAAGCACATCGTTTTGCATGATGCTGATTAAAGCGGTAGGTCTTAGCATACCGATGCTCACTTTTCCTTGCGTTTCGTAAACAACGATCTTACAAGGAAGAAAATATCCTGCAAGGGGAGTTTCTTGCAGCACCCTATTTGCTTCTGCCGGATTGCAAACCTCGAGAACTACATACGCTCCAGGAAAATCAAACCCTTTTTCAATCAGCTTCCCTTGGATGTCAAACTGCCAAAGGACCCCGAACTGTTCTGATTTCAGCTCGCTTTCCAAGGCATTTACAGCTTCTTGAACGCTGAGCTTCGTTTCTACAGTATAATGAACCATTGAAAGCTCCTCCACTCAAAGAATTTATACTCCATTACTTTTTCGTCGGACCGTCCCAAGCCATGATGCCGCCCGTTAAATGTGCGAGTTGGCTGCAGCCGTTATTGCGGAGCATCTTACCGGCCTGTTTACTCCGCATCCCGCTTTGGCAATACAAATAAACGGGCTTATCCTTGGGAATCTCGGCGAGCCTTTGTTTCAACTGACTAAGAGGTATATTCACGGCTCCGGGTATGTGTCCCCGTTTATATTCATGGCTCTCTCTTACGTCGATCAATGGATTTCCTTGGTACTCATTCTTAAACTCTCTCAGTTGTAAATTTCTTAAACCCTTTACAGGGGCAAGCTGCTTAAAAAGCATCCATACGATCAACACGGCTAGCAATACATATAGAGCGTAATCCATTCGTAATCACCTACCTGCTTTTCACTAGTAACTCGACAGCCTCATGGACCATTTTCGATGTATCGTTGCCCGCCTCATTTTCTTCGCGGATACATTGTTCAAGATTAACCGCGACGATCAGCGCCATCGTCTTATCTACCGCACTGCGAACAGCCGATAATTGACTGACGACATCTTTGCAATTCTTTCCTTCCTCCATCATGTTCAGAACACCGCGCACTTGCCCTTCGACCCGGCGTAAACGCCGTTTTATATCGTCATCATAAATCAAGGTTTCTCCCCCTTATACGTGTATAGGTACATGATACCCAGACCTGGGGGCCGGTATTAAATAAATAAATTCACTTTCGCTTCGGCCGCATCCCCCAGATAAGCCGCAACACCCGCATATTCGATCCCGTCTATCAATTCTTCCTTCTGTAAGCCCAGCAAATCCATCGTCATCGTACATGCCACAAGCTTAACGCCCTGCTCCTGCGCCAGTTCAATCAACTGCGGCAAAGTCAAAGCGTTATGCTTCTTCATGACGTGCTTGATCATCTTAGGGCCCATACCTGCAAAGTTCATCTTGGATAGGCCCATCTTATTGGCCCCACGCGGCATCATGCCGCCGAACATCTTCTCCAAGAATCCTTTCTTTACCGGAACGAGCTCCTCTTTACGAAGCGTATTCAACCCCCAAAATGTAAAGAAAATCGTGACATCATGATCATATGCCGCGGCACCATTCGCAATAATAAACGCCGCGATCGCTTTGTCCAGGTCCCCGCTAAATAAAACAATCGTTGATTTTTCTCTCTCCGCCATGAATTCTCATCCCTTCTTTATAACGAGTCTCTCCACTTTTTATATGGGTTTGGCGGCGGCCCTCGCCACCGCCATCGCCACCGTACTCCGGCGCAGCCTTTACCCCTTTTTCACCAAAAAGGTAAACACGCCGTTTTCTTCTTTCGCTTCAATGAGTTCATGCTTCGTTTGCTTTACCCAGGCTTGAAAATCGTTCATAGAACCTTTGTCTGTTGTCTGAAGCTCCATCACTTGACCGGATTCAATCGAATCGATTCCTTTCTTCGCCTTCACAATCGGCATCGGGCACGCAAGCCCCTTCGCATCAATCACAATATCCGCCATAATATAAACCTCTCCCTTATCATTGAAGTTTTTGATATTCATTATTGATCTTGCTCGGTGCGCCCTTCCCAGCCAGACATGCCGGGCACTACATTCCTCACCTTTGCAAACCCGCGTTCCGCCAGCACTTGGCAAGCCATATCGCTGCGCGTACCGGTTCTGCATACGACGTAGTATTCTTCGTCCGGATTCAGACCGTCCATTTTTTGCTCAAGCTCGCCCAGCGGGACGGAGATGGCTCCCGGGATTCGCTGGAACGTATATTCCGCAGGCTCACGCACATCCAGCACCTTTATGTTTTCCCCGGATTCTAATTTCTTGCTGAGCTCTTCATTGCTTGCGATATGGGGAAACTTCACTTCCGGCTTCGTTTCGTTGTCCGACGATTTTCGGATAAAATGACGGAACACGCCATCCTCTTCCCGTAAGCCCAGATACTGGTGACCCGTCCGTTTCGACCAGCTTTGAAGGTCCGCCACAGATCCTTTATCCGTGGCGCGCACTTCGACCACTTCACCGGAGTTCATTTCCTCGATCGTTTTTTTGGTTTTCACGACCGGCATTGGACACGCCAACCCTTCGCACGCTAACACTCGATTGGTTTGAATTACCGACGCCATATGAGATACCTCCTGCTTTTTTATTTCCCGTATTTAACATCCCCGTCCCATTGAGACATACCGCCGGGCATATTCGCCACGCTGTAGCCTAAGGCCTCAAGATGCTCGCAGGCGAGTCCGCTGCGGTTGCCGCTTCGGCATACGACAATCGTCTCTTCCTTCGGATCGAGTTCCTTGTGCCGCTCGCTTAATGATCCCAATGGAATATGCTTCGCTCCCGGAATATGTCCGGCTTCCCATTCCTCCGGCTCGCGCACGTCCACGATATGGAGCGTTTCCCCTTTGGCGAGCCGCTCCTTTACCTCGCTAGGAAGGATATCTTTCGAGTATTTGCCTGCCATGAGCGAGCCCTCCTTCTTTAAAGCAAAATGTCGTACCAAATTTTAATCACGGTAGCTGTAATAAGACCGGCAAGAATCCATTGCAGCACCTTTACATTCATTTTCTTGCCGATTTTCGCTCCGAACGGCGATCCAAGGATGCTTGCCACTACCATCACCACGGATGGGATGAGAAGCATATGTCCGCCCATCGCTTTTCCGACGGTGGAGCCTATGGAAGAAATAAACGTTATCGCGAGCGAAGATGCAATGGCGACCCTTGTCGGAATTTTTAAAATGACCAGCATAATCGGAACGGTGATAAAGGCGCCCGCGGCTCCCACGATGCCCGACAATACCCCGACAACGGCCGCCGACACGGATGCGATCACTTTGTTGAACGAAATGCCTGGATAATCTTCACGTTCGATCCCTCGTTTCGGGAGGAACATCATGACCGCTGCCACCAAAGCCATTACTGCGTACGTCAGGTTAATGGCGGAATCCGGGAGAAACTTGGAACCGAATCCGCCGATAAAGCTGCCTATCACGATCGGTATCCCCATGTAAAGGACAAGCTTTTTATTGATCAGACTGTCTTTTCGATAAGCGAACATCCCGGCGAGTGTGGCGAAGAACACTTGAATCGCGCTCACCGCCGACACTTCTTGAGCCGTCAAAGCTGCAAATCCCATCATCGGGGGTATATAAAGCAGCATTGGATATTTAATGATGGAGCCTCCGATGCCGACCATCCCGGATATAAAGGAACCTATAAAACCGATACTAAAGAGGACGAGGATCCATCCAATATCTACTCCCATTATAACCACCGCCAAATACTATACGGGGTATATTTTACGGCAAAAAAATATTGATTCTTTTGCTATAAACTAATACCTGTATAGGTATAATTATAGTTCAATCCAAGCTCGTTGTCAATCTGCCTCTTATTTATCGTGAATAGCACAACGATTCGGTCCCATTTCCATATCCCGCTGCTCTTCTTCCGTAGGGTTCACTTTCCCCATATTCGTTTGCCGGATTTCCTGATAGGAATTTGGATACGGCGGCAAGTTATCCGTCACAGCCGAACGAAACGCTTCTTCACTATCAATGTTCAGTCCTGGATTCGAGGCGTACAGATCACCTAAACGCGCAGCCACTTTGCCGCCTTGTCCAAGCTCCGTGTGCTTGCCGAAATGTGCCGGTAATACAATCAAATCCTCAGAAAGGCTCTTGTAGGTTTTATACAAGCTTGTTCTCAGATCTCCGACCCAGTCTTCCGCCTTGCCTGCAAGATCGGGGCGTCCGATAGACTGCACGAATAAAATATCTCCGCTTAACAAATACTGATCATCGACAACTATTGACGTACTTCCGATCGTGTGGCCCGGCGAATAAACCGGCTGGATTTTGATTTGTGTGTTTCCGACTGTGATCGCGTTACCTTCTTCCAATGGGTTGTACTTGAATACAACTTCTGTCGCATCCTTAGGCGGCAGCCAATACTTCGCGTTCGTCTTGTCCGCAAGCAATTTACCGCCGGAAATGTGGTCGGCATGCAGGTGAGTATCAATAGTGTGTTTAATGGTCGCACCTTTTTCTTTAGCGAACTGCTCAAATACATCCGTCATACGCAGGGTATCGACAGTCGCCGCTTCTCCGCCGGAGATGACCATATAAGACAAGCAGCCTTTCCCGATCCGCACAAATTGATACAGCTCTCCACCGTCTTTCAGATTCCCGACCTTCACCGGCTCAAGATGCTCACTCCACGATTTCATTCCGCCTTCAAGGTAATACACATTGCTTCTGCCCGCTTCAACGATTTGCTCGCCTACAAATTTGGAAGAGCCCTCTTTGGCGCAAACGACCAGAACCTTCTTCCCCTCAGGGATTTGATCCAGCGCAGGATCAACCCCGTCCAGCAAATCAAAATAAGGAATGTTCACGATTTCGATGCTTCCGCCTTCCATTTTCCAGTTTTCGAAATCCTCCGTATTGCGAACATCCAAAATAAAAAGCTCTTCGTTGTTAAGCACCATTTTAGTTACTTCTTTTGCCGTCATTGCCTGGAGTGTTTGAGTCCCCATTTTAAATTCCCTCCTATTAATGCGTTTGTGTTTCCCATTCATGTGTAGTTTAACGCCGTCTTCATACCCATATAGGTATTAAAGTGAGTAAAAATATATACCCTTATGGGTATGTGTTTATAATACTCTCCTGTCTGCATATTTGTCAACATGCCCCCGGGAGAATAAAAACATGTGCAACCAAAAGAACCCTCAAACGGCGAAGGTTCTTTTGGTCGAAAGAGTATGCAGAGACACGAGAGTCGCACGTTACCTTCGAAAATGCATTAGATCCAAAACCCGACAGACAATACAATGACTAATAGAATGTAAAGCACCAAGATTTCAGCGGTAGAGGTGAAAGGTCTGTATCCGCATGCGCTCATCTCCATCCCTCCTTCTTCATTGCTCAGGATATGGTATTCTGCGTCTATGGGTTTTGAAACGATTTATGCCTAACAGATGACAAGGTATTCACCCAACTTTGCATGGAATATGTTATTCTCCACCTCGTTTTTAGAATCGGCTTTAACCTATTTGTTCAAAAATTTCTTATATTGCTTATTTGCCTTGACACCGTGACGAACGCCACCCTTTAATCATGTGTTATTGAATATATAAATGGACAAAATATGAGAGTAATTCCAAAAATTATAATTAAAGCAAGGGAAGTGCTTATGATTTATTTTGAGTTGATTGGCGCGCTCGTTTGTCTGTTGATTTTTCGGAAGAACATCAGTCTTCCTACATTAAGCGTCGTTGTGAATTGGCTGTTTTGTTTGTATATTGTTGAAATGTCCGAAGGGATTTTTGTGTCTAACAAAAAATATTTCGAGGTTGGAGAAGATCCGGCTTCATTCTTGGCGTATATTATACACATCGCTGTATTCATTCCCTCAGTTGTATTAACGGTTATCAATATGCTTCAAACACGACGTTCAACCCTGGCTAAACTAGGAATAATACTTATCGGGAGCGCAGTATTAAATGGTGGAGAATACCTGTTAAGCATTACGGGGGCCGTTCAGCACACGAGAATAAATGTGGTTGCATCGTATACTTTTTGGCTTCTGCTAATCATCGTTTCGCTTACCTTTCATAAGCTGCTGCATCGAAAAGTCCAAAGGGTGTGAGACGATTGTTTAACTTGCCGGTAAAATTTGACCAAAATGAATGGTTTGTGCTAACCGTAATGGTTGTATTAATCTCAGCCTTCTATTTGTCGCCAAAACCGTTCTCGAAACAAGTGATCCTAGGCATCATGCTCTTCCACAGTGTTTATGGGTTAACGGTAGATATGATCATTGGGGTTTCATATCCTTGGGATTTTTATAACACGATGGATACGAAGGGATATGATTTATGTGATTTTTTTATCTACACAATTAATTACCCTATATACGGATACTTTTTCGCATATTTTATGACGTTATGGCTGCAAAGAGGGAGGTCGCCGCTTGCCTTTATTGCAATATGGGTGTTGATATCTGCATTATCGGAATTGGCTGCTGTCATATGTAATGTTTATCAATATAAAAATGGTTGGAATATTGGATTTTCCGTCATTTCATATGTCGTTATTTTTAGCAGCAGTGCCTTTTTTGTTACATTCATTACGTCGTTACAGAACAAACCTAAGGGAAACAAGATCACCAACTTCTAATAACCCCCGATTTACCTACGCTGCGGCAACATATTTTTCTCGCAAATCGCCCACTATACCCCTACCTCCACTCGAGGGCGATGGCTTTTCATGCCGATAACGAGAAAAAAGCCAGGCGAAGCATCAGGGCAATTCCCTGATATTCGACCGGTCTCTTAGGTTATATTTTTTACAACGACTTGGTATGGAGAACGATGCCTGAACTTACTTGAGCTCTTTCAGGCGCTCTTCGAGACGGTCCCAAGTTTCGGTGATGCCTTGGAGCATGCCCATGTCCATGACGGTCTTGAGCGCCTCCGCGGACACGTATTCGGCCCGGTTGATCAGCTTCGTCTTACCGCCCAGATCGATGAATTCCAATGTGGCCTCAGTCGCCGGCATGGAGTCATCCACATTGCCTTCGGCGTCCGAGAAGTAATCGGTGTAGACGATCTTCTCCGGCTCGACAATCTCCTTATAAACCCCTTTACCCCAAGATTCCATCCCGTAATATTCACCTTGGTTCTGATCGACGCACTTCATGCAATAATGCCAAACGCCGCCCGGCCGGAAATCGATATTGCAAACCGGAAGCTCCCAGCCTCTCGGTCCCCACCAGCGTTTCAGGTGCTCAGGCTCTTTAAACATCATGAACACGAGATCGCGCGGCGCATCTAAATCGCGTTCCAGCACCAGCACCCGATCGTTCTCTACTCTCGAAACCATTTTGTTGTTTGACAATGTAATTCCTCCCCAAGATCATGAATGAATCTATGATTTTTCCTTGTTCTGCAGTTCGCGCAAGTAGTCGTCCAGATTGTCGAAACTTTCCTGCATCAAGCGCCGAAAGGACTGCACCCAACAATCCGGCGCTTGGAAGGGCTCTGGCCGGAGCTTGTAGATCGACGGTTGGCTTCTCACGCTTGTTGGGAGGCGGCGCTTTCATCCATGTAGAAGACTTCCCAGATATGGCCGCTCACGTCTTGGAAGCTCCACGAATACATAAACCCGTGATCCTGCGGATCGTTCGCCGGGCTTCCGCCTGCTGCAACCGCTTTGTTGACGATTTCGTCTACCTGGGCCCGGCTATCCACGGACAGGGCTACAAGAACTTCCGTACTCTTCGTCGCGTCCACAAGATCTTTTTTCGTGAAGGTTTGAAAAAACGACTCCACAAGCAGCATCGCATATGTATGCTCATTAATGATCATACACGTTGCATTGTCGTCCGTGAATTGCAAATTAAACTCAAATCCGACCTTCGAAAAGAAGTCCATCGTTTGCTTCAAATCTTTAACTGGCAAGTTAATAAAGGTTTTGCTCGGTTGGAATGCCACCTTTCAATCACCTCAACAATTGATTTGGAAATACGAGATCCTTGATAGAAATATACCTAATAAGGAATATTCTTGTCAAGGAATATAATTGACAGTCGAGATTATCGGAGACACTTGGTCTTTGCTTATTGTCAGAGACATGATCGCTTTGGGAAAATGTACATTTAGGGAATTTCTGGAATCCGCAGAACGAATCGGCCCCGGCGTACTAACCGACCGGCACAGGTTTCCTTTCATTAGTTTTCTAAAAATAAATATGAAAACAAGTGAAAAACGGTGAGAGCATGCGATTAATGCCCATGATGTACGTTTTCATTTGTTTTCATAACCTATGATTGACGCTTTCATGAAGAGATACCGCCTTTGTGAAACAACCGCCGCCATGCGACAATACAGGTATAACAAATTCATCGGAGGTGGTTCAGGTGCTAAAATTTTTTGACTTTATCTTTATTACCGAATCGTTGGCGATCGCCGGCAAAATCAATCGGATGCACAAAATCGAAGTAAGCGAATTTTACAAACAACGCAGCAAACAACGCAGATAGAGGTGAACTTCGGTGAGTTTCACGGGTCATATGTAAAAAGCTCTGTTATTCCTAAGGAATGAACAGAGCTTTTTTATTTATTTGCATAGGAATTCATGATTTCCATCCGTCCAAATGACGTTTTGCCCGTAATTTTTTCCCCAATCATACATCGCTTTCGGCCCTTCTTTCACTATTTTCAAAAGCACCTCGCCGGACCGCTCCAAAGACGAAGCATGGCAGACGATAATGGCAGGGTCTTCATAGATCTTGTGCAGGAGCGTGTAACCGGGCACGGCCAGCATGTATGGAGACAACCCCATTACGAGGAAACAGCCGGTGTTAAAGCAGAAGCCCTCCTCATTTTATCGTTTTTCTTTTTCGGATTAGTAAATATAGTAAAATAATACCTGCAAGGGCAATAAGACCATATACAATGTTGGAGTAAACATCCATATAGGCGACAATACTTTCCCATGAAGATCCTACAGCGGCTCCGATATTAATGAGGATAAAATTCCATATTAATGAACCCAGCGTTGTTAAGACTATGAACAGCCCAAAGTTCATTCGGCTGCTGCCTGCAGGAATGGAGATAAGGCTGCGGAGCAACGGAATCAGCCGGCAGAGAAATACGGTCCAAACACCATATTTTGAAAACCAAGCGTAAGCTTTATGCACGTCTGCCGGCGTGAGTCGTAGAATCCGCCCCCATTTTCCAATTATACGTTCCATCCGGTGGATATCGATTAAATAGCCGAGGTAGTACAACACAATTGCTCCGACTATAGATCCAAGCGTTGAAAATAACACAACTCCACCTATGGTAAGATTGGAATAGGTCGTCATAAATCCGCCAAATGTCAAAATGACTTCTGATGGAATCGGCGGGAACAAATTCTCAAGTGCGATTAATAAGAAGACTCCCAGATATCCATACTCATTCATTATGTCTGAAATCCAGCTTTCCATTGATAGCTCCCTCTTGATTTAGAAATTAAGATCCATGCTTGTACCGCTTAAGTACATTACAATCATAATCTGAAGCCCTTCAAAATACAAAGCAATTGTAAATCCCAATACATAAAGGGCAGCCCGCATACAGGCCGCCCATGGGAGTATTACCGATACCCTAAATATCTGACTACTCCGTCCGTTCTCTTATCCGCTACCCGCGTCCCGTCATCGATGACGCCGTATTTCGGATCGTGTCGATCAGTCGGTTAAATCCGTCGCTCACCGTATCGGTCAACGACTTCAGCTCGGCCTCAAGACCTGTAAGAATATCATTCTGCTCCTGCAGCACACCCGTCTGTGCTTGGATGGATTCATTCACTCCCGCAACCTCTTGCGTCAAACCGGAGAGCGCCCATCCGATGACGAAGACCCCCGCAATTATCGCGAGCGCGACAAGCCACCTTCCGTTGTACCATGGCTTACGGCGGTTTTCGCCGCGGGGCGCGAACCCTTGATGCGCTTCCTGTTCATGGCTCACGCCATTTCCATTTTGCTGCATCGGCTGTTCCTGCAGCAACGTATCGTTTCTCGCCTCATGCTCGAATGGATTTCTCATCGGTTCTTGTTCATGCCGTTTCGGATCATACGGTTGATTCATCTCGGTTCTCTCCTTTCGTACCGCAATGACGGTGAAGATACTATAACATTCGAGGAAACCTCGCGTTTTATGACCGTCTGCCAAGATTTACGAACAGGCACGTTTTCGCCTCTGACTCAACTGAAGGTGATTAGGTAAGTTGACTGGCCCTCGCCCGAGGAATCGCCATTGCCGACGGTTACCATCAATTGTGTACTCGACGGACTCCAATGGAACGGATATTGGATATTCAGAAAATCGAATACGGGAACGACTTTGCCAGCGGCAGTGTCCATGACATAAACGCCTTTCATGCCGAGATCCGCTTCGGAATACACGGCGAATGCAAGCTTGGTGCCGTCGGGCGACCAAGCGACACGTTCAATGAGCGTTCCTTTGGCCACGGTCGTTCCGATCTCCGCTCCATCCGGGCGGATCAGCTTGAGTGTTCTTTCCGATTCGGACGCATTGGTAACAACGGCAATATGTTTGCCATCCGCAGATACTTCGAATTCTACAACCTTCGAAGCTAATGGGAGTACCAGCTTGCCATCACCTGAGAAAGATTTCAAATTGCCCTCGCCATCCAAGTAATAGACGGCGTCTCCCCGCTGCGCAACATCCAGAATGACTTCCGCATCATCCTTAAATGGCATCGGCGTTTTCTTGCCTTGCGTATCGATTTGCACGATTTTTCCGCTCTGCGTGGCTACAATCACCTTTTGGTTATCCGCCCAATTGCCGACGATCATGCCAGGCTCAAGCTCCACGGCTACCGATTCGCCGGTTTCGATGTTGACGATCTTTCCAGCCAGCTTATACTTATCCCCTTCGCTGACGGCGACGAAAGCGTGTTTTCCATCAGGCGACAACCAAACGACGCCTGTTCCTGCCTGCCACGAAGTTTCCTCTTCGGTTTGCAAGTTACGAATCGCCATACTTTGACTGACGATCGGTTCCTCCCCTTCCCCGCGTGGAGTGACCTGTATCGTCTCGGTCAGTATACGTTCGTCGGACAACCACCCCACGCCAATGATGTCTTCAAGCATATCGTAGTGTTCGACCTTGATTTCATGACCTGCTTCTTTCCGAGACTCATCGACGACAGCACTTTTATTTCCACCGTCGACCGGCGCTGTATTCCTTTCGGCGCTTCCTGCATTGCTGCAGGCCACGGATGCAAGCAGCAGGACCGCACAACCGGCTGTGACCGCGACTCGTTTTATGATCGTATGTTTTTCGATTTTCATTTTATTACCTCCCTTTGACACGCGAAGCCGGCTTTACCTTCGCGCTCACTTTCAACCTTTTAGACGAAATGAGAGTGGATTTTGATACATCATGTTCAAAAACAATTTTTGTAAATACGTTTAGACTGGCGGGTCGCTCTAGACAGTACGGATTTATTTTCGTATCCTAAACGCAGGTATATTCAATCGGAGGTCTTTATGGAAAAAGAAACGCCAGAATGCCCCATATGCGGATTCTATCTAAAATGGAGCTGGGGCAAATGGAAGTGCATGAATTGCGGTCAATGGAGTGGATGTTGAGGCGACCCTGGAGATGATCCTGCCGGGTTGCAGGAATAAGATGAAACATTCAACGGATTGCGATGATGCTGCAGCCCCGGACTAACGCCGGGGCTTTTCTTAACTTGTAAATACAATGTCTTAAGGCGCTGGTACTTAGATGCAGTTTTTTGGCAATGTCGATCGGTCTTGCGTGAATGTTGCACAATTTCTTTGTGATATGAGCGCTGTGAAGGAGCTGGTATGAATGTTTAGAAATGAGTTTGACCGCCAGGTAGAAAATTTGCTTCAAAAAGCGTACCACAACATTGTCGGCATCACAGAAGCTGGTGCTGGGCCGGAAACCCACATACGTGGCTGGGCTCGGCCTCTTGCGGGAGCAGGGCGGGATGATTGCAGAACTCTAAGATTTTTTCCTTCCCCACTCTCAAAAGCACTTCCGGAACAATCATAAGCAGCATGATCGAGCCGTAAAGTCCAAGCGTGTAGCTGGTCACGTATGTGATGCCGATCAATTGGTGAAACACGAAGGTGAGCAGATGGATCAGCATATTCGTAAAGCAAAAGACATAGCTCCGAATCATCCACCGGCGATGCTGGACAATCCGTTTCTTAAAGATATGAATGAGGGCTATCGTCGTTATGATCAGCCAGAGAATATTGAGAAGATTGAAGCCTATGCTGCTTATTTTCCCTCCCGTGGCGTAGGGCGCCATGTATCCGGAAGTCAGCACGACAACCAGCACCGACGAAACATATACGTAGCCGTTCGCGCGATGAAACCGACGATGCAACTCATAACTGCGCGTTGAGAAATTGATGAGCCCCGATGCCATCGCGACGCAGGCGAACCCTACATGAACGTACATGACCGTTAACCAGATCCGAAGATGTAGCTCACGCTCTAGACCTGCTTTAAGACTTAGAAACGTCTCTGCGCCAGGATCGACAATGAAATTGTTGACCAAAGCAAAAAGGATGTACATCACAGTGACGCATGCGATCAGCTTGTAAAAGGATTGACGTATGACCATTTTCCCGCTCCTCATTTTCAATTCAACTGATAGTAAGAATACCAAGAGAATCTCTCAAACGAAGCGCCAAAAAGGTTACAAAACCATCAACAAGTCGTCACAAGTTACGCGGAACCCGTTCGTTTTTGCAGAAGAGATGATACACTTACATGTATACGGCGCGGGTAAATCCTCGGAGTGAAGGCGGGATGGATAAACGTGAATGAAAGACCTATGATTCTGGTCGTGGACGATGACCAGAGCATCGTTGAACTATTGAGGGACTTTTTGGAATACGATGATTTTCAGGTCATAACGGCTAAAGATGCGGTCCAAGCTTGGACAGTGTTTCAACAGAACACGGTTCATTGCATGATCCTGGACATTATGATGCCAGGACAAAATGGATTTGATTTCTGCCGGCGCATCCGGACGGAGAGCAGCGTTCCAATCCTGTTCTTGAGTGCCCGCAGCGATGATATAGACAAGATTCGCGGGCTCACACTCGGCGGCGATGATTATATCGTTAAAACCGCTTCACCCGGCGAAATTGTCGCCCGCGTAAAGGCTGTTTTACGACGCGCCAAAACACAGCAATCTAGCACGGTCAGGGTGTTAGACTATGGCCGCCTCAAGCTCGATTTGTCTACAAGAGAAGTATTCGTGGATGGAACGAGCATCTCGCTCACACCGAAGGAATATGAGCTGCTGCGATGGTTTGCGGAGCATCCAAGACATGTGTTTACCTATGATCAATTGCTCGCGAAGTTCTGGGATGGCATCGGCGATAAGCATACGATACGCGTCCATCTGAGCCGTCTTCGCGAAAAGATCGAGCTTGATCCGGATCAGCCGCGATATGTAACCAACGTATGGGGCGTAGGTTATCGCTTCGAGGGTGTGTAAGATGAGGAAGCTTCGTATTCGCACCCATTTCTTGCTCAGCTTGGTGCTCCTTCTGCTGCTGCCATGGATTTTCTTTGTGGCGGCGCACTTCATCACCACTCAATCGCTGCAGCTTGGAGCAGGCCGTTCAAATTCGTATACGGTCCCCATGGTTGCTGCATTCGCAGGGCTGCTGCTCTCTTTCATTATTGTAGGCGTTCGTATGCGAAGGCTCCTTCTCAAGCCCCTTGAGAGGATGAGCCAGGCAGCTCGGCAAATTGCTGCAGGCGATTTGGACGTTCAACTGCCCCAATCGACCGTGAGAGAGATTGACGAGGTTCGAGATGGGTTTGAAGTCATGGTGAATGGGCTTCAAAACTCACACCGGAAGCAAGCGGAGCTGGAGGAGGAACGACGATTTGTCATCGCTGCCGTCGCTCATGACTTGCGGACACCATTATTTGCCTTGCGCGGATATTTGGACGGGCTTGAGCAAGGCATTGCACGATCACCGGATCAAATCGCGAAGTACGTGGCCGTTTGCCGGGAGAAATCGGCGCAATTGGACCGGTTGGTCGAGGATCTTTTCACCTTTACGAAGATGGAGTACCTCGAAACAGAGCTGAGCGAGAACTCTGCTGGCTTTAACGATATTGTTCAGAAATCGATCGAGAGCTTGGAGCCGCAAGCACAACAGAAGCACCTTTCGATCATCGCCCTTTTCGCGCCGGATGACTGTGTGATTAAAGCTGATTCGCATTTATTGGAGCGCGCGATGAGCAATTTGTTGGATAATGCTGTACGGTACACACCTGATCATGGCCGAATTCTCATTCAATGCAGCCGGGAAAAAGACCGAGTGGCGTTCACTATCCACGATTCAGGGACGGGCTTTGCGCCGGAGGAGCTGCAACGGATCTTTGAGCCCCTCTATCGGGGGGAGCAATCGAGAAATCGCGCGACGGGAGGCGCCGGATTGGGGCTGACCATATCACAGCGAATCCTCCGGCAGCATGGAGGCGAGCTTGCAGCAGGCAATCACCCGGGCGGAGGCGCAATCCTCTCAGGCTGGATTCCCGCAACTAACCGATAAGCAAAGGGGGCGGAAGCGGTGGAGTGGTTAATAGGTCTGGCCGGCAGCGCAGGGATTGCGGGGACGGCTTACGCTAATCGGTCGCTGTCCCGCTCCGGCTTCCTAGCGGCGGTGATGCTTGGCACGGTGATGTACGCGCTCGGAAGCGCGGTCTGGTTCGGTTCCCTCATCGCTTTTTTTGTTTCTTCGACGTTATGGTCCAAGTGGAAAAAGCATGCAAAGGAAAAGGCCGAGAGCGGTTATGAAAAAAACGGGATGCGCGATGCCGGCCAGGTGCTTGCAAACGGAGGGCTGGGGCTGCTGCTATGCGCGGCAAATTGGGCGTGGCCGCATCCGCTTTGGTGGTACGCCTTCCTCGGCGTCATGGCGGCGGTCACAGCCGATACGTGGGCTACGGAAATCGGCGGATTGAGCAGGACGCCGCCGAGATCGATCAAGACGGGTCGGCGCGTTCCGCCCGGCACGTCCGGAGGCGTCTCCGGCCTGGGCCTAGGCGCTTCGCTGGCCGGCGGCCTGTTTATCGGCGCCGCAGCTTGGACGCTGCTGCTTGCGGTGCCCGGCCAAGCCGCGCCGGAGGCGGCCTCGGCGGCGCTTAGACTGGCCGCCTGGGTCGGAATAGCGGGTTTGGCCGGCATCGTAGGGTCGCTGGCCGATTCGTGGATCGGCGCTACATGGCAGCAAATGTACCGCTGCGACGCTTGCGGTCAAGAAATCGAGAAGGCTCGCCACTGCGGCAGGCCGGGCGGGCGGATCCGCGGCCGGGCCGGGGGGGACAACGCAGCCGTCAACGTCTCCTCCTCGCTTGTAGGCGGCGCCTTCGCCTCCTCGCTGGCGCTGGCATTCGGCTTAGCCTGACATGCAAAAACTGGGGTACATAGCAAAGCGCATGCCGACTTTGAAATTGTCTAAAATCGCTTGCCATCCGGCTTGCTGCATCTCAATGGCTTATTTTTAGACTCTTTATAAAAACCTAAAGTTAGTATTGTTAAACCAGTTAACTTTAAAATTAACATTATATAGGACACAGCCTGCAGAATATAACCCATTGTAAGTGGTCCCAAGTTAAATTTAGCCGTAAAGCTTGGATTATTAATGATAGGAAGAATTCCATAAACCAATATGACGTTAAGAAGCTCGGCACCACCATACAAAATAAAAAACAATAGACCCGTCTTATAGATGTTTTTCGATTTATCAAGCTTTTGGCAAATTAAAAACCCAACTAACAAAACTAGTAAAAAAGCAATACGGAAAAACTGCCAGTACGGCAAAAAATAACATCACAGATTCTCTCCTGCTTTTTTAATAGTTTTGTCAATTCTAATGTCGGATGATCGGTTTCGCGTCCCATTATGGGTTTAGATTACTATGGCTGTTAGCGTTGCGTTGCAATACTTTGGTTTTCATCCAAAATATAATGAGGTAAAATGTTATAGCCTCTGTAATGCGGGCCCCTTGCCTAGAAAGAAAGTATAGCCGAAAGGCGGTTGTTCCTTTATGCCCCCTGAAATAAAAAATACACTAGTTTGTGTCCTCGCTGTGCTGTGGGCTTTTTACGAGTTACATTTTAGCGACTCATTTAAAAAGCCAAAACGCCGGCGGTCCGCAAAATCATCTCCACAAACGAAATCTACCCGTAAGAGTGCCAATACTCAAAAACAGCTATAGATTCCCCCGCGCAAAACTTTTACTTTATACAACTGTATTACTAATAATCGTCAGAAAACCGTTCTTTGAGGCGGTATCCATTAACTGATAAATGGATTGTGTTGCGGTATCGCTAAACAAATACCACTCATCTTTAGATACGTCATGAATCAAAATCTCTGGGTATCCTGATAAAAGTTCAGATGGCAAAGCACGAATTAAAGAATAAACATCAAAACGAGCTAAGCTGTTTCCTTTTTGGTCTAGAAAATCATATTGCACATTTTTATAATAAGATCCAGGTGTGTCTATATTAACCATCCAAGAGTAGCTGGCAGGAGCTTCGACCTTTTCACCTTTGTTTTCAACTAAAATATTATAAATGGATTCGTTATATGCATTCCCATTAATTTGCTGTACTACGCCGCCCATAGTCATATGGTATTCTTGTTGCAAAGCTTTTACCTGTACACCATCAATGACCAATGGCTTGGTATCTATGGTTACTGTAAAGTTGCTGTAATTAACATTACATTCAAACGCCTCTGCAATAAAGCGAATTGGAACGATAATGCGATTATTTTTTAAGTATGGTTTTACATCAAGCTGGATCTTCTCCCCGTTCTTCTCCGCTGTACTGCTATTTAATTTCAATATTACTTTCATATCGCTTTTTTTGAGAGTAACTTCGGAATTCGACCAATCGACATTAGCTCCCAAATTCTCACTAATAACACGTAGAGGCACCATTGTACGATTGTTCTTAATTTCGGGCTTCACATCGGATGCAATAGCAACGCCGTCAACTTTTATTTGCATTTCTGCTGCATAAGTTGTTGATGATGTTATAGATAGAAAGATTGCAAGGAAACCTCCAAATAATATCTTTTTCATTCTTAATAACCCCTTCTTTGGTAAAATTGGTTTATGATCCGGCGGCAGCTTTGATGATTTCAACCTTCACCGATTTGGTTTGACCAGGGTACGTAGTGATCATAATGCCTGCGAACCACGCTCTAACCCTTTGCCCGATTTGCAGCCGTTCTCCTTCTTTCAGATTGAGCACCATTGCATCCTCTGTAAGAGTAATATGCCTATTTTAAATATACGTTTTCATCTAATGGAAAGTTGCTCTAAATATTCCGGTTACGTAATACCTTCAGGAATGCCTGAAATCAGCTCGGCTTGCAGTTAAACTTTATTCGATGTGTTCAAACTTTTTAATGCGGGATGCAAGAGTCTGCGTTAAAAGCTTTCTTCTGAACAACCATTCGGTACATAACCTCTTGATTATATAAATAAATCATTATATATTTATAATATAATTTATTGTCATGAGTGATACTACGAACAAACCACTTCGCATTTATTTTTTGTGCATGCATAATGTTAACTGAAAAACAGGTGTTGGTCGAGCAAGGGGAGATATCGAATGGAACAAATCACTGTAATGGCGGAACATTGTAAGTTGCTTGGGGATAAAACCCGTCTTACAATACTTGCTTTATTAAAAGAACAAGATCTATGCGTCTGTGACCTTGTGGAATTATTAGAAACATCGCAGCCAAACGTAAGCCAGCACCTTCGAAAGCTAAAAGATGCCGGGATCGTGAACGAGTCCAGAAAAGGACAGTGGATTTTTTATTCGCTTGCTATTAACGACAAACCATACATTCAAGATATATTAAATTACACCCCATCTTTTAAAGATAAAGTTGCAGCAAAAAATATTTGTTGTGAGTAACGGAGAGGATTCAATGGCAACGATTGCGATTATCATCTTTTTGGTAACTTTAACGTTTGTAATATGGCAGCCCAAAGGCTTAAACATTGGCTGGTCGGCGAGCGGCGGCGCCCTTCTTGCCTTAGCGTTTAGTGTTGTATCCTTTTCGGATGTAATCACGGTAACGGGCATTGTATGGAACGCTACGCTGGCTTTTGTAGCCATCATACTGATCTCACTGATTCTCGATGAAATCGGTTTTTTTGAGTGGGCGGCTTTGCATATGGCTCGCCTGGCAAAGGGTAACAGCAAGTTGATGTTTGTATATGTCATCTTGCTTGGAGCGGCAGTAGCCGCATTATTTGCAAACGATGGAGCAGCGCTGATTATTACTCCTATCGTGCTTTCCATGGTACGGGCATTAAGATTCAATGAAAGCATGGTGCTGCCATTCGTTATGGCGAGTGGTTTTATCGCGGATACGGCATCGCTCCCGTTGGTCGTTAGTAACTTGGTAAACATTGTATCTGCCGATTATTTTGGAATCGGCTTCGCGGAATATGCAAGCCGCATGATTATTCCTAATTTCTTTTCCATTATCGCTAGCTTGCTTGTACTGTACCTGTACTTCCGCAAAAGCATTCCAGGGAATTACGATCAGCTGCAGCTCATAAAGCCGAACGATGCGATTAAGGATATGAGGCTATTTAGATTATCCTGGGTTATCTTAGCGGTGTTGCTTGTTGCGTATTTCGCAAGTGAAATTTTCGCGATCCCCGTGTCCATTGTAGCTGGAATTGCTGCGATCGCTTTTTTGTTCGCTGCGAGAAAAAGTCCCGCAATTCATACCTGGAAACTCGTCAAGGGTGCCCCATGGGCTGTCGTTATTTTCTCCATCGGTATGTATGTAGTTGTTTACGGATTGAGAAATGTAGGGCTTACGGATGCTTTAGGCGGCGTGATTCAGGCAGTCGCAGACAATGGTTTATTCGCGGCAACAATAGGCACTGGCTTTATTGCTGCGATCTTATCATCCATTATGAATAACATGCCGACGGTGATGATTAATGCTCTTGCAATTAACGGCACAGAAACGCAAGGAATGATCCGAGAGGCACTGATTTACGCGAATGTCATCGGTTCTGATCTCGGTCCTAAAATAACGCCGATCGGCTCACTTGCGACATTGCTTTGGCTTCACGTTTTATCGCGTAAAGATGTGAAAATCAATTGGGGTTATTATTTTAAAATCGGTATTATTCTGACGTTTCCTACATTGTTGATATCGCTATTTGGATTGTATCTCTGGTTGTATTTTATCAGCACATTCAATGTAAATATTTGGCTGGCGATTGCTCTGATTAGTGTTGTGGTTATCGCTATAGCATTGCTTATAAAAGCCGCGTTAACCAGCAAACATCGCAAACGAGAGCATCAAGGTATATAAATAAAACAAAGGAGTAAATAAACCATGGAGAAGAAACCGCTCGTCTATTTTTTGTGCACAGGGAACTCTTGCAGAAGCCAGATCGCTGAAGGATTTTTAAAGGCACTAGGCAGCGATAAATACGAAGTGAGAAGTGCTGGACTTGAAGCGCACGGACTAAATCCACGAGCCGTAAAAACGATGAAGGAAGCAGGCGTAGACATTTCGAGCCACACTTCGGATGTGATCGATCCTGAAATTTTAAAAGAAGCGGACTACATTATTACGCTCTGCGGTCACGCTAATGATAACTGCCCCGTTGTAAGAAATGATAAAGCACAAAGATGGCACTGGGGATTTGATGATCCGGCCAAAGCAACCGGAACGGATGAGGAAATCTCGGCGAAATTCCGTGAAGTACGCGATTCAATCAAAAATCGGATTGCGCAATTCGTAAAAGAGGGAAAGTAAATTCGGTTCATTTAAAAAAGGAAAATAAATCACATCAAAGGGGGCAGCCTATAATAATTGGCTGCCCCCTTTGATGAAATTTTTGGATTATTTTATATGAGTTGACTGCTGCTATCCCAAATTTGAACCAGTCATTGAAAACGTTTATTAGGGTGATCTTTACGGCTGCTAAAAACCCACTGGACAACATCCTGTGTGCGCAGCTTCCAATTTGTAAGCTTGTTTTGAACATTTTCCAGATCCTCAACTAGCTCCTTTTTGGTCTCCGCCTTCTCATTTTCCCATTGAGCCATAGCCTGTCTTCTGTACTTGGATTCGAAGATCATGGGAATCTCCTCCTGTCGTTTCGAATTGGAAACGCTTTCAGATAAGAATATTATACATAATATTCTGACATATGACAAAGACATTATAAAACCACCTTGGTGAAAAGGCGGTTATTAAGCTATTGAATTCATTTATATATAATGTCATGACTCTCCACTTTGCCGTTTTCATTCTGAGACAAAAACCCGCTGCCAGTAACCTGACGGCGGTAGAGATTTTATTGAACTAACGTTTCCCGTTAGCTCAATGATTCCCCCCCACGCAAGAAGTCCTTCAACATTGAATACTCCTTTTCAAGGAAGTGATAACAATAGGGTCAAGTTCATTCGTCCGCGACAAAGAAATTGTCCCATAAAAACAAAAAACGCATTCATAGCAGGTTTGAATCGGCGTTTGTTCTTGTCGTCTAACACTTGTACACAATCTAACGACATGAAAGAAAAAAAGCTGGAATCAAGAGCAAGTTTAGCCCTCATTCCAGCCTGTTTTATCTTTCACTAATCTTTGTCTTACTAATTCTGCCTTAAAGTTAGTTATGAATCAGCTTTTGAGACAGCCCCTCTAGCGGCAAAGAGAGCGTTAGGCGATTCGAATGATAACAAGGTGTGCCGAAACAGGTCTTGTTCCGCCAGCTAGAGGGGTGATAGTCAACGCGGGAGTATTGCCCGCAGGATTTCGTACGGTGAGTACGGAATCGCTGACAGTCGTCTGTACAAGAGCCATCCCCACGATTTGTGAAGTACCCGTGGCTCGCCCAACCACCGTATAATCTAAGTCCATGCCATTAAGAGTTAAGATCAGCTGGCCCGGTTCGGTCACGCTAACCTGAAACATCACCTGATATGCTCCTATTTCCTCAAGGATAAATGAATCTGCGCCCGCACGGACAATGCCGCTCCCGCTATTAGGGCCGTCTCTAGGAAAATCTACGTCTCCACCAGCAGGAACGGGCACAGCATTGTCAGGAGGCATCAACGCGTAGAAATCCGCAAAGCTTAGTACCCCACCTGCTGGTCCTTGCTCTCCCTGAGGCCCTGCTGGCCCTGCTGGCCCTTGCTCTCCCTGGGGCCCTACTGCCCCTTGCTCTCCCTGAGGCCCTGCTGGCCCCGCTGGTCCCATCGGCCCTGCTGGCCCTGCTGGCCCTTGCTCTCCCTGAGGCCCTACTGCCCCTTGCTCTCCCTGAGGCCCTGCTGGCCCTTGCTCTCCCTGGGGCCCTACTGCCCCTTGCTCTCCCTGGGGCCCTACTGCCCCTTGCTCTCCCTGGGGCCCTACTGCCCCTTGCTCTCCCTGAGGCCCTGCTGGCCCTGCAGGCCCTTGCTCTCCCTGAGGCCCTGCTGGTCCCATCGGCCCTGCTGGCCCTGCAGGCCCTTGCTCTCCCTGAGGCCCTGCTGGTCCTGCTGGTCCCTGAGGCCCTGCTGGCCCCGCTGGTCCCATCGGCCCTGTCGCTCCTGCCGGTCCTTCCGGTCCTTCCGGTCCTTCTGGTCCTTCTGGTCCCATCGGTCCTTCCGGTCCACTGTACCCTCGCGGACCTTCCGGACCTTCCGGACCTTCCGGACCCCTGTGCCCTCTCGGCCCTCGAGGACCTTCAGGCCCCGGAGGTCCCGGCGGACAATCGCATCTCCCCATAACCTCATCTCCCCTGTGTCAAATGTACTTCAACATACGAAACATTTGACCAAATAAGCACAGTAAACACCCATTTAACGGAAAATTTGGGCAGCAACTCTATGTGGATGTCCCATAGCAAGATATCTATGTCCGCATTAAATAACTTAAGAATTCGAAGAGGAGGACGTGATGAGAATGGAGAATCGCCCTCTGGTAGGAATTTTAGTTACGAAGAGAAACCGCAGAAAAAAAACATTGGAGCTGTATCAAAAATATCATGACCTTAACATGAGACTCTTCGCCTTTTCCCCGGCTGATATTCTATGGAAGGAGCAACGCATTATCGGTTTGACCCGGTTGAAGGATCGATGGATGGAGCGCACCTTCCCGTTTCCCCATGCCGTTTATAACCGCAGTTTTAACAAAAAGAAAATAACCATTCGACGACTGGAGCAGTCGATCGGCAGGAACAAATGCTTTAATGCCATTAATTATTTTAATAAATGGGAACTCCACAGCCTCTTGAAGCAGTCCGCTCTCCACCCCTATGTCCCAGATACTTTTTTATTAAATCAAAAGAATTTATTAGAAATTATTAATAAATATCGACTGGTGTATATAAAACCTCTTTATGGAAGTAAAGGGAGGTCCGTGCATCGAGTCGAGGTCAAAGAAAACTTCGATATTCACATCTCGCTGCACAGCTTGGCCCCGAAATATATTTGCAGAAAAGAAGAAAATATACAACGACGAATGGAGGAGCTTTTCAAAGGGGAAAAATACTTGGTTCAACAAGGAATTCGCATGAAGCCACTGAATAAACACGTTTTCGATATCAGGGTTCTTGTCCAAAAAGGGCTACTCGGGGAATGGACGGTGTCCGCCGTAACCTGCAGAGTGGCTTACGAGCATTACTTTAACACGAGTATGTGCACTGCCGTTCGCGATTTCGAAGTAGTCGCTCCGCAATTCCTCTCCTCGGAAGAGACGAATATCATCCTTCAATCTCTGCATGAGGCAAGCATTACGGCCGCACAAGAAGCAGAAAATCGAATGAGCTCGTTGGGAGAAATCAGCGTGGATTATGGGATCGACGTACAAAATAGACTATGGATTATCGAACTAAACGGAAAACCCCAGAAAAATATATACAACGACCCTTCGTGCGTAAAATATAAAGAACTTATTTATAAAAGGCCGCTGGAGTATGCGAGTTATTTATCCCAACAGGAAATCGAAAAGAGCGACGACCGTTAAAACAGCGCCGCTTGATACAACTTATGTATCGAGCCGAATGTCGCGGCCCGTAAGAAGCGGCGCCCGGGGTCGGCGGTGCCTCGAGGCCCGGCACCGACCAATGGACGATGGCGTTGCCTAACGCATAATCGCGGGGCAATGTCATGCCATGCCCGACACCCTGCTACGTTTTTTGATGTGTTCCCGCCGTAACAGGAGAGTCGTCGATTCTGTTGGATGATTTCCAGAGCACCTCACCGCTGATGCCCCAATGTCGTTTCAACGTCTCGATAGGTGTCGCGGCCAAATCTCCGATAGTTTAGATACCCATCCGGTTAAAGTGTCTCATCAACGACTTCCGACACCAAACATCTCCTGTAGTGGTTACCGCCAGAGATTGGTTCTTACTTCTTTCGTCCGTGAGCATATACACACCAGTAGCATTTTTCTTCGCGAACATGTCCGTTGCCATCTTTGCACGGATTTTGTTATTACGTGCCGAACTATTCTCTGGCTGTATTCAGTTGCGTCATTAAGTGGCTCACAACTCCTTGCTTCTCCTTCTCCATCAGTTCGCTCCCTTATTAACGGAGCGTGAGGATGAAGTGTTGCGCATAACTGCCCGTTAGCTTAAAGAGCCACCAAACTAACGATAAGGAGGATCACTTCCCCCTTGGTCATAAGCAGATAATTGTCCACGTTTAATTTTATAAGAAGTATACCACTTACCGCTGGCATCTTCGTTTGACCATCTTTCGATAAAAGTCACAATATAAACTTCTTGTTCCGCTTCCTCCACCTTTGTTTCCCTAATAACTTTATATCCATTAATTCTTTCTACCTTTTCACCTATTTCCTTCGGAAAAAAATCTATTACAGTTCCTTCCCCAGAAGTAGCAAATTTCACAGCATCTTCCTTTGTAAAATGCGGCATGGACGGAGATGTTATTTGTAACAACCCCCATGAAAAAACATATAGCAGTACTGGAACAATAAGAAAAGTTTTCAAACTCTTATGCCTTAAAATTCTTGTAAACAACCATCTATCCGTAATTCCGTAAAATAAAGCCACAACCATTCCCGATAAAGCAAATTCAACGGTTTGAAAGAATAATCCATTTGCTAACCCAAATAGACCGTGAAATAAAATGTAGACCCAATTATGATACTTAAACCATTTATTTTGAACATACTCTAACGCAACCGAAACTGTATTGCCATATACTAAGACAATCGTCCCAATATAAATGCCATAAAAGAAGGATCCTTGCATCAGATGATTTCCAAGATTATATTTAGATGTTGATTCGACAAGAAAAAAAGAAGCCAACACGAAAGAGGACAATGTGACGGTAACAAAAGTAGTTATTAACTTCCTTATAACAATACTTGCAAACTTATTTTCCAATCTTATACACCCCCTTACAAAGATCATAAACCCTTTTCCCTTCTGCGTCTTTCCTCCACAATTCTGCTCAATAGTTAAACGGATTGCGCATAAACGCCAAAAGCGATGGAAAGGATCCATCGCTACGCTCTCGTTTCCGTTAGAGTTCAACACCGCCGCGTGAGTCTAATACTTTTTTTCTCAGTCTACATCTTACTCTACAACTTAATTTTTCAGTCTAAAACTTTATTTTCTTTGGACAACTAACACTTTATTTTCTTCGAACAACAAATGTTCAGTGACATTAAAGTTGGTTCCTGAAAAATCCAGTAATATCAAGTGTTTTGGGGTTTTTGCCCCCATTTAAAAGTTACATTATAGTTGGTTCCTCAAATTTGATCGCTCAACACGCGATTACAATAAAGTTGGTTCCTCAAAATTACATTAAAGTTGGTTTCTGAACATTAATCAATTTTTCATTCTTTCCATCCACACCAAGTGCACACACCAGAGGCAACTGCTGGAGAACTATTCTCCAAGCCATGTTCAGGATCACAAATGTAACAACGCAGTAAATGCAACCGTCCATCATTTGTACGATAATTTGGGTGTCGATCATTAACATTTTTTAGCGTTACTCGCACACGGTCATCGTTATTCAATCTAAATCATCTCCGTTATTACATACGCTTCAAAAAATTTCCTATAACTTCAGTCTATAAATAGACTTATTTTCTAGTCCACGAATTGCCGCCGTCCATTCCTCATTCTCAGCAGTTGTCTGAAGCATATCTTCAACCATCTGCAGTTTTGCATCCAATGCATCTATATAATGAAGAGCTACCGCCTCCGGTAATTGCGGTTGAACCGGACTCCCCCACTCGGCCAGATTATGGTGTGATAACACTAGATGCTGCAACACCATGACTGTACTTGATTCCAAATCAATACCAAGTTTAATCGAAGCTTCGGTAATCCAATTTGAAGCCATACTAATATGTCCAATCAGTTTACCTTGATTACTATAATCCGTTACCATTCCATACTCAGAAATCATTTCTAAAGGTTTTGCAATGTCATGTAAGATTATACCCGCCTTTATCAAATCAGAATTCAGAAAAGGACGCTGCCGACAAATAAACTCACCCAATTCAAGCATCCGTACAATGTGGTATGCCAACCCACCATAATAAGCATGATGGTGAGATTTAGCCGCAGGTGAAGTTTGCATTTTATCTTTAACTTTCTCAAAGCAAAAATTAACAATCGACTTGATATCATCTTTAGTTATACTCTCAATGGCTTTAGTAATAACAGTGAGAAGTTTATCTGCTTCTACTGGAGCTGAACGGACAAAATCTGTTATATTTACTCCGTCTTGCTCAGTTGTTTTTCGAATTCGGATTACTTTAACTTGTAATTTTTCACGGTATACTTGAACTACACCCTGCACCTTTACAAGACACATAGGATAAAAGGTTTCAATATCGGCCTTACTAGCATCGGATTTGAAATTTGATTGCAAGAGTCTTACAATATGTATAAAGAGTCTTTTCCTTGAAAACACTAAGACTAGGATCCGCTGGACACGAATCCGGGCCGTATCAATAGTCGCCCCGTCAAGGGGGCAGGCTCATATTGGGTGGTGAAATAGACCTTAACTTTGCCGAGTAGGGGTCTATTTCTTTTTACATCCTCAATGCAATGATTCGGCACATGCTATTACCCATCACGTTCATTTGTTCAGTTACATTAAAGTTGGTTCCACTTATCATCCTCCAATTATATTTTCTAGAGGCAAAGTTCCTACGCATTTATACATTTACTATAGTAAATAATCCGTTTAATTTAGTTAGAAGGTTACCATCTATTGATGGGACATTTATAAAGATGCGTTCTTTTGCCCTACTTAAAGCAACGTACCTAATTCTGTGTTCCTCATTGTTTTTTAAATCTGGCTTACTAAATACATCCAATTCAGTTGAAGATTTTAAAACAATCAGTACATTATCAAACTCGTCTCCCTTTGACTTATGGATAGTTCTGTATTTGCTTTTATCATCAATAATATTTACACAGAGAGCCAGTTGCCGATACTTATAATTCTCGTAAAATGTTTTAGGGGCACCTTCCCTCAACCTGGAAATCTCCGGTCTTACTTTATTTTTTATCAATGAATAGAATTCATATAGGGACTTATCAATATAATTATCATACTCTTTCAAAAGTAAGAAAAGAGACTTTAAAGCCAGTTTTTTTCTTTCTTCTTTATCATGAATATCTTTTGTAATACCTTCAAGTTCTTTGATTGCTCTGTTTATGTCACCTTCACGAGCATATTCTGCGGATTTTAAGCAAGCAACAATCACACTGCTTCGATAATTGTTACTATTAGATGATTTGTCTACTTCTAATAATTCTTCAATTAACTTATCGTTCACTATTTCTTCGTATAAATATTTTTTCATAGCATTTGATGTTGGATTATCACGTGATAACGTATAGACCTCTTTATCGTTACAAAGTTCCTGTGCCTTTGTTAACGCAGCAATTTTTTCTCCAATTAAAAGTATAGGCTTTTCACCCTCAGTATTCCTATACTTTTTCTGCTGTATATCCTTTCGAATTATGTTCAATAGATCAACAATGGAATTTGTACTTCTTCTATTTTCCTCCATAACGTATTCCAGCAAACCTGGTAATGAAAAGGAAACAAATTGGCAGGGATCAGCACCTTGAAAGCCGTAAATGGACTGCGCTTCATCACCAATGATTCCAACAATTGTTTCCTTCGCACCTATAAGTTTTAGAATCTCTACTTGGATGGGACTTGTATCTTGAAATTCATCAATATATAAATAAGGAAACTTTGCACGTAAAACGTTTAAAATAAATGAGTGCTTCTTAAGCAGTTGATAGCTGAAAAAAAGTACATCATTATGGTCGATAATGCCTTTTGACCAATAAAGTTTTTTATATCCAACTAAATCTGAACTAAGAATATTTAAACATTCTTTACTTAAATTCCTCCTTTTCCAGTTACCACCACCCCTTACTAAACTATATGCTTGTTTATTGTCCCCAACAATTTTTAGGGATTCTTGCTCATCAATTTGATAAGTTAAATGATGCAGCCACCTCGTAAGAGACATTATATTTTCTTCCTGCTTTATTAATTGGTTTATTGAATATGGATGTTTTAATAATTTAGAATTAGGGTGATTTTCAATCCAGTGCTTTACTTTTTTAAAATGAACTACTGTATCTTCATGTCCATCCATTTCTTTCACATTCAATTCGTATTCGCTTTCGAGATATGAAGCGTAAGGTTTCACAATGTGTTTATATAAAAAACTATGTAGAGTAGAAACTTCTACTTGATTAACACTGGTGCCTAACCGTTTTAAAATTGTTTCTACTGCAACATTGGTATAAGTAATGCATGCAATTTTCCTAGTTTTTTTTAACCTTTGGGAATGATGCAGCACGTTCTTTATGTGCTGTACAAGCCAGTAAGTTTTACCCGCCCCAGGTCCCGCTGCTACACGAAAATGATTCTCGATAGGTATCAAGGATTCGGAGTTTATTTCTATCATTGAATTATCCATGTGATGGCTTCCTTTATATAGTTCGGAACTGTAAGTTCTTGGTGATCAACTTCGCCTTTTTTATTTAGATTATCTGTAAGTAGATAAGCTAATTCCAAAGCATTTTCCCCTTTTCCAATAGAATTAAGATATCGAGATGCAATAAGAGCTCTTGCTTTTTGATCTTTGTCCCATGAGGTATTCAAGCTTATACTTTCCAAAATCCTTTTATTCTCATCGCTCTCTCTCAATATTTGTTCATAATCATATAACTCTGCACCAGTCTTGAATAGTCTCATTAATTTCTTTATCTCATCTTGGTTTTTCATAGAATTTGTAACCAGCATTTCCAGTGAAGGGTTATGTAAAACTAAATCATATTCAAATGTTTTCCCTCCATTCGAGTTTTGGGAAAAAATAGATATATTAGAATGTCCATCACGGGGATACAAATTAAAAGAAGGATTTTGTTTATACTCGTATATGTCTTCTTGAACACCATATTCATAAGGATAGCACTTGCTATAACTTGCCCCCTTGGTTTTCTTTTTTCTCTCAGGATCTCTATCACTTATACATGCAATCTTTTTATAAATCGCGTAGGGAATGTTAAAATTAAATAAATAAAGGAAATGTTCAAAATACCTTCCGCCAACATTAATTACAGCAATATGATTTTCCTCCAATGAAACACCTAGATATCTTGCCAGAATCGGTAATAATAGTTGTTCTGCTATCCCTTCTACTAAAATTACTTTCTGTGCAAATAGCATATCTGACTTAGTGGCATCTAAAAATCGCTGAACATATTTCTTGCTTTTTTCATTGTCTTTAAATACTTTCCCCGGATAACCTACGCTTGTTTCCCCTATTTCATTATGTAAGCAGATCATCTCATCTAAAGTAACAGAAGATGTAATATGAGTTGAGTGGGTAGTAATAAATATTTGCCTCACCTTTTTATCTTCCTTATTTTTCAGCAAAAATTTCAAAAACTGATATTGCATTGCTGGATGTAAGTGAGCCTCCGGTTCTTCAATTGCTAAAACAGGAAAAACTTTAGCATTACTCCCTAAATAACTTCCATCTGAATTCACCTGCATTTTAGATAGTAACAATGACATAAAAATCAAGTTATTGTAACCTAGTCCATTATGTGTTGCTGGAATTTTGATGCCAGTTTCATATTCTACAATTAATTTTAGTGCTGAAAACAACTCAACATCAGATATGCTTCCTTCAAAATTAGGTTTGGCTTTGTTAAAAGATGCACCTGTATCTTTTGCATAAGATAATATTTGTTCCTTTCCAAGTTGCATTCTCTCGGAAAGATTTAAAAGTAATGACTCGGCCGTATCAGAAAAACTTTGCTTTTTAAGCTTCAGTTCATCTACTTTTTCCTTTTCCGTTTTTGTTTGATCTGATTTTATATCGTAATCCATAAAGAAATCTAATACATCTCTAAGTAATGTATTCCTACCTGAAAGCATATCTCTTTCAACGTCTCGAATTGCATCCAAAAATTGAAAATCAAATTTTTGTAATGATTCACTATCAGCCACTGTTTGATTGACAATATTTCCTCCCCATATCTTATAAATATAAAGCCTCAAAAAATCCTGTTGAATTATTCTCCAAGCTTTATCAATATCGACTGCAATGGCAAGAGCAGCTACATACTTTTCAGTTTCTTTCTCAGGAAGATGAAACTCATATGTCAATACTGATTCATATGGCTCCTCAAGCTTTGTTAACCAATTTGCTACCGTCACCAGGTCGTCAGAATTAAGGTCTTCGTTATCACTTTGTTTTATAGTCACGCTTATACGAATTTTAGGAGAAGCAGATTTTAACTCTTTAAGTGAAATACTCTTATTAAAATCGTGAATATCCAATCTCTTTTTTTCATTAGAATCCAGAACTAGAGCTAAAGCTTTGATAAGGTTGGTCTTTCCCGCATTGTTATGTCCAATAATGACATTAATTCCATCGTTAAAGCTGATGGCTTTGTTTTTAAAATTCCGATAATTTTCTATCTCAATTCTGGATATGTACATTTGCTTCCCCCTTAGCTTTAGCTAACATACTTCCTGATTGATTTCCTATGTGAGAATTCATTATAAATGTATCCTTGTTCTGGAGAGATTCCATATAGTTCTGGCCGTTCGTTATAGATCTCATGTAGAGATTTTTCTGAAGAACTTCCAATAACGCTAAGCATTCCATTCACCACAATAGGGTAGTCGGCTATTAATTTCTTAACGAGTTCTTCTGCATGCTCCTGATTCTTGGCAAATACAACCTTAGATAGCAGTCACTCAACAAGGTCTCCCGATATTTTCATTTCAACCTAAACTCCCTTATGATGCCCCATTCTTTGTGGAAGTCTAAAGCTGCCTTCTTTGCATCTTTCTTTTTTAATCCCATTTTGATAAAACGTTTCGCCATAACCCGTTGAAAAATCAAGTTCCATTCTTTTGTAAAGTGTCTAGATGGAACCTCCACTAATAACCTAGGAGAACTCATGGTACTAGACAAACGATCTCCAGGTTTTCCTGGTTGTAAATATAGCAATTGAGAATGAATAATTAAATCAACTAAGCCACCTTGCTTTTCTGCATTAAAGGATACAAAAAAATCAATTGGTACAGGATCTAGAAAAGAAAAAACCAAAGTAATATATTTGTCATCTACACTTTTCCCCCACTTTGTATTCGCGTGGCCATCCTTTTCAGTAGGACGTGTTAATATAGCTCTTTCAACTTCAGGAAGGTCAGTTGTATCCACAATGATTAAGGGGACATTCTTTCCATTGACAACGTGCAATCTGGAAATTACAGCATCAGATACTATCTTTAAATGCAACATAGAGGAAATGCTTTTATCCTTCTTCCATCCTTTTTTAAAGATCATATCCGATTACCTCCTCACGCACAGATATCTCTTCTCGTTTGACAATAACATCATGGATATCTGTAACAATGATAAAGTGGGTATCAATTATTAAATGTTTGTATGTTTCTTTATTGATTTCAAACGTGACCCAACCAGAAACCGAGCTATGGGGTTGAATATTAATGGGTACAGACAGCCTGGGCAGGTCTGGATAAATAAGCAAATTATCCGTGCAAGATACTATCAAACCTTCCGTATTGTTATGTAAAAGTGAGAGTTGTATTTTACTTTTTTAAGGTTGAAATATCCGACAAGTTGGATATTTCAACCTTAAAAAAGTAGTAGACGCTACTATCTCCGCTTCTGTTATATAAAAAACTATTTTCAATGTCACGAATTAAGAAATTGACTTTTCCAGCTTCATACAATGCACTTTGTAATTTTAATGACTTTTTTGCTACTCTTGCTTGGAAGAAAGCAAAAATAGCAGAAATAGCAGAAATAACAGCACTTATAATTGCTATGATATCAAGGGACTGACCGTTATTTTGCATTACCAATGCCCCCTTTCAATCTTTTGTTTCTCATGCTTCCCAAATTAAATGTTACTAATCTTTTCTTATAGTCCATGCTCAATTGTGCATCGCATACAAAAGCCATTCCCCCCCATAAGTTCAAATGGAACTTTCTCACCACAATATGGACATATCTCTCCATTTTTGTTTGTAGTAGCACACTTTCCACAAACATATCCAACGTTACGGCTTGGATATTGACCCGGATTATGCCCACATTCATCACAGAGACCATCAGGTGTATAGCTTTCATCTTCAATTATTTTTAGAACTGTTACTTCTACCTTCGAGTAAGAATGATCATCTATTAACTTATCAATATAGTTATCAATTTCTTTAGTAACTATTACTTCAACAAGCCCCTTAAAGATATGTGTAATTGGCAGAGATAAAAGGACTTCTTTGGTATCTTCGTCTCGTCCAATATATTCTTGCGAATACGCTTTTATTGAGAAGCTGAAGCGTAGCTTGTAATAAGCCATTTCGTCATTGTAACCTTCAAATTCCCCCGATATTAATTCAAATTGGTCATAATCGTCATCAAAGTCTAATTCCGATCCATCAAATCCGGTTTCTTCATAAGTAAAAGCTTTTGGAAATTCTGTAATAATGTCATAAGCTAATCCTGCATCTATAATACCGCTTATATAACCATCAAAACTGTTGTGAAGAACCCATTCAAGAGCTGCAGGAATTTCTAGTTGCTTTTCCCACGCTAAGTAAGAAAATAGTTCAATTGAGGTAACACCCATTATTTCACATTTGGTAGATGCCTCAAATTCTTCTATAAGAAAAGGATGCAGTCCTATACGATTAGCCCCTTGAATTGACCACCAATCCTTCTTTATATCGTCAGTAACAAATAGTATATTTTGTTTAGTTCTAGAACTATATCTCATTATTTCCTTCCATATAATTAGATCATTGAACATCTGAATACCGGTTTTGCCTTTTCCATCCTCAAAACCTGGAGGAAGCATTTTTTTATACCGTTTTTCTCCGTCCTCACATACTGCATATAATTCATCGACAGTATAGCCTTCAAGTAACTTTCCATTTTTAATTAATTCTTCAATAAACAAGCGTGGCTTATCTTTAGTCAAGAACTCCTTATTAATATAAGTTATTATGTCGTGCTCTTCTTCATAAGTTTGGATCATTATATGAACCTCATCTACTTTTTCTTGAAACGTCTTTTTTAAGTTTTGGATGTCTGGAAACAGAAAACTCCCCAAAATTTCGAACTGCGTTACTGATTTATCTGAAAAAGAGTTCACTAGGTCCTTGAAATTTTTAAAAGCATTTTCAAATTTCTTTTTTTGTCTTCCATGAGATTTTTTCTGATTTTTCTTTAATTCTCTATGAACTGTATTTGGAAGTATAATTCTATCTTTGGACGATTCTAAAAGTGAAACAAAAAAATCAGCCGCCTCAGGAGAGTACTCATATAGATTCAGATAAACATTTGTGTCGCAAACGATAATGCTTTCTTTATTAAGAAACAATTTTATTGACTCGTTCATTTTGCATATCCCCATATACCAATTATTATATATTTAAAAGTTATCTAATTTTATAAACAATAAAATAAATCATAAAGAAGCTTCTATGATTGTTTTTCTTTCCAAACGCCATGGTCAAAAACAATCCGCATCCTTCTTATTTGCACAGTCTCCTGCTCATTATCTTCAACAACATAATTATCGCCTTGATGCATTTTACAATGACGACAGATATGCGTGACATTCTTCGATTCGGTTACCTTACTGTAACGTTCTTCAAGTTGAACTCCATATTCTTTTGCAAAAGGGATTAATGATTTTGGTTTACAGTAAGCGAGATCACTAATTATTGGATATCCGTCTCTCAGCTCATTCTCAACTTCAGGATTAAATATCAGAAATTTGTTCATCGCGTTCTTACATTCCTAGCACTGATACCCACTTCGGATATCGACTTCCCATTCAAATCGCTCCGGGTTTAATAAGGAATTGTTTCTATAATCTCCTGATACTCGGGATTATTGGTCATACCATTTTCTCTCATCCAAGAAAAATAACTCCGGATCGTTCGGTACACTTCTTCAATAGTCTTACCTTTGTTACCAAATGTCATTGTCATTTCCATTAGTAAAACCTAACTTGTTCAGGCCTCATTTTCATGTAGAAATCAATTATTCAAATTATCCAGCAACCATTTCAATTGGGATTCAGCTTGACTGATAATCTCATAATAAGATTTTAAATGAATGGTTGACTGGGTATGAACCCTGGAAATGCCGGGATCAACACGCCCTCCAATTACCATGATCTCAATATTGCTTCCTATGTAAGGGATTAAGTCATCTCGGTACTTTTCAGCCTGATTTTCATCATCGCGGGTAATTTCTTTTGATGGTCTTTTAAACTCAATGATCAGATGTTTATTTAAAATATCATTGGCAAGCAAAAGATCCGGCCGCTTCTTCTCCCTATTACCTTTGAACTTCTGCCGACAGTAAATTAAAATCACATTTTTCAACGTTTCATTAGATGACTTCATAGAATACTCATTCCCAAATATCCACATATTATTTTCCAACGCAATGTGCATTTCTTTTTCTAAGGTCTTGGGATTGGATATAAGCTGATTTAAATGTCTTAGAAACTCGATTCTTTTTTGAGCTTGTCTAGCTACATTAGAAAGCTCCATAATTCCGAAGACATTAAGCGCCGCGGCTAATGAATCAACATCCTTTGCACTTGCTTCTTCAATTTTTTTCATGATGTCCCAGTAATCATCTTCTTCAAGTGCTTTTATTAATAGAGATACAATCGTTTTTATTTTGTCTTCCGAATCTCCGTAAAACTTATTCAAGATGCGATTAATGGATTTACGGATAACCTCTTGCCGCGGCAACGGAAACTTCTCAATTTCCTGCTTAAATTCATGCAGGATCTCATTTTCCAATTCAATTGTTTCATCTTTAAATTTACTTTTAAGTTCATCTATTAAAAATCTCTTCATGAAACTCGTTAATTCTGCATAACCTTTGCTGTTTTCATAAATATAATCCCATCCCGAATTAACGGCTTCCATTAATCCGTCTGCTTCAATCTCTCCATATATACGATTTAGAAATTTCTTAGGAACTAAAGATTCATTCTCTAATCCAAAAAACGTAGGTTCTCCAATAACTCTGCCGCCAACCCGAATGATTAGACCCGGATTTTTAAGACTCTTTTTGTTATCTGAAATGACTAAGGATACAGTTATATCTCCTGCCTCATTCAACCTTTTTGTGATGGCTTTTTTAGTTCCCTGAATATCTTCAAAGGTAACCTTCTCCCCATTGATATAAATGTGGAAGTCAGACTGACGACCAAACTCAAAAATGAGCAATTCACGCAATTTATCAACAGACGGCAAGTTAAGGCCTTGATTTAAACCGGAGAGAATAATTTTGGTTCCACTGGGATTATCTGATGAGCTTGAAATAACTTCAATATTGAGTTCCTCAAGATCGTTATCGTAGTTATACAGATCGTCTTTATTAATCACTAATGTGGATGTGATCTTATTGTGAGTCGTCTGCACTTCCATCTGACTGGCTGCAACTAGACCAGCAAATTTACCGATTCCTTTATGACCTCGAACTTTTCTTTTCTTTAAGTGGGTCAGTTCACCTTTTTGGATTCTTCGGTTGTAAGCAATGTTCAAATAATCACTCATTACTTGACTGGCACTCATTCCTACACCATCATCTTGAATGATTATCGATTCTGTAGGGAACAGTTCCATTGGAATCGTAATATGTACATGCTCAGCATCAGCATCCCAAGCATTATCTACCAATTCCTTAAGTGCTTGTTCCGAGGATCTGTATTGATTGCTGAGCAAATAAACTACTCTTGGCTGCACTTTAAATTTAGCAATATTCACAGGTTACACCTCTTTTCCCGAGGTAATTAATAAATCACTGCATCATCTATAAATATTCGACAGCAAAACGGGCCACCCTTCCAAAAGACCCATTTTTAGCCTTAACAATACAAACATTTTCATTTTTCGCCATAATCTGATACAGGCATATAGTCATATGCGATTATTCAACAGATGTTACACCTTGTAATGCTTTTACCTCACTCAATATATCTTTCACCGGATAACAATTTTCCGCTGCTTCTCGCACCAATTGGATATAAGTAGTTAACAACTCCTTTGTCGTCTTATCCTTACAAGCTACAACAAAGCTCTCCAACTCCTCGGCAAAATTCCGGAGTTTTTGGGCCTTAAACCAGTTTTCCATTTGAATCTCAATATTTTGTTTTAGAAGTTGTCTACGAAGATTGTATTCTTCAAGTCGCTTGAGCTCCTGTTTCTTTGCTTCCTCAATAGCATAAATACGCTCCTGCTCTTTTTTCTTTATTTCATATTCGCTCTCAACAATATGCTTAGATACAATTAAGTCAATTGCATTTCTTAAAAGATCTGCTACCATTTCGCCTATTTGTTCTTCAAATGGCCGATCAAGGGTTTCAGAATAACAAATTGATTTAGCCGTTTTATTTCTATCCGCATAGCAGAGGTTCTCCTTAAACTCCATTGTGAGTAATCCACTGGGAATCTTCTCATACATAGGCCTTAAACCCATCGTCATACTTCCGTATTTCCGCTCCGACAATAGAGAACGTCTTTTCACTGTGGTTTCAATTAGTGAAACGTAAAAATCATGATCTAATAATTGCATGTGGGTATTATCTTCTTCACCTGCATTCACGCTTAGCTTCCCTTCTAATTCACCTACTGCATCGATTAGGAAATTCATAATTCTGTATGCCCTGTTAGCTTGTTTGTCTGATATATCCATTGACAACACTGCTTTGTTCCTTCGATATTCAACCTTCGATTGCCTTAGCAAATACGGATCAAACTCTTTTCGAAATTGATGCTCTTCATCGCGTGCTTTTCTGTAAGCAAACTCATTCTGATATTCAACAATAAGCGGATGTAGATACTTGGTTTGCTTAACAACCTTAAGACCTTTGCACCATTTGTTGAACTTAGCCTTTGATTCAGGTGTTAATAGTTCAATTACATCAAGATCTTTTAACTGATCTATGGGGAAATTATCCATGTTCGTTATTTCTATAAAACCATATCGCCCCATCGCTATTCTCCCTCCTCACCGGAAAAGGAAAAACCGCCTCTTAGCAGATCATCAACTATCTCCTCAAGCTCCATTTCGGAATCCATTCCTTCGGGGACAAAATATCGACCTAGGTTATCATTTAACAATGCTGACAAAGAGCTTAAGAAATCCGAATTCTCAGGATAATCATATTTATATAAATAGGTGTTTCCGTCTTTATAATATTTATGGGAGAATCCCGTCCTGCTGGGAAGCTTGGACAAATGAATCCCAACAATTGTTGTTCTTATCTCGCTTAGCCGATTAAAGTCTTCCTCAAAATCACCGCTGTAATTTTTCCGTTTAATAAGCCTTGAAAGATCTATGGTGAACTTTAATTTAAAATTCAATTCTTTAATCATATTGTTCATGTTCACAACATCTTCAACAGATTGCATCAGATATTTGAATTTTCCATTTTGCTTCTGCGGTCCATTAATTAGAGTAATCTTCATGGTTTTATATTGTTTCAGCCTTTTTTCGAGAATAGAGTACTGCCTGAAGAATTCCTCTTCACCATAGATTTGAGAACGTAACGGGGATAACAACTCTAGTGTTTCAGGCACCCCATATTGAGAAAACGTTTCCGTTAGATTTTTTAAAACCACATCAAGTCGTTCTGAGTCTTTCCACAATAAGTCATTATCTTTTTCATAGCTCAGACGCAAAATGTACGCTTCGTTTGGAGCAGTCTTTAACGCCCCTGTTGTTGTTTCGAGAAACATCATATTGCTCTTGATATCAATGGGGTACGTCATTCCCTTCGTTTTTACAGGCACTAACAAGTTAATACGTTTTACAATGCTTACTCTTCCAGTAGAGATGCATAAATTAACATACTCAGGCCAGTAATCCTCATCATTCGCATCCTCAAATACCCATACATACATAATCAGCATTTCCAATTCGCCTTTACGCCCATTTATAAACGGGCGATGCTCGTTCTCTTTATATAACGCCTCCATATTAAACGGGTTATCGTTGTACCTATGATTGTACCTATTAATATAATAGAAATGTTCTGACTCCCTGTTATAAATCCGTTCTATGTACTCATCAAAAAAAGTGCCTGTGTAGTTCTGGGCAAACGCAAATAAATTTACGCCATAACTGCGGTATGTCTCTTTTACCCAATCAATCAGGCTGTTATCCAAATATTTAAATCCGGAAATGGAAGGTTTCTCTGTCTCCTTTGATTTGATCTCTTCTGCCAAAATTACTAATTGATCCCGATACTGTTCAATCTCTGTTCCTTTCATCTTGCTACTGTTACAAAACTTATGAACGGTATGCTCATAATCCGCGGAACTATAAAAAAGATGCACATATTTTCGCTCATACATCCAAGATTTCAATAGTCGGTCTATCCGACTCCTTGTTTCTTTATAGTATTCTATAATAAAGTCTTTGCTCTTAGGAAAGGAACCCTCTATCTCTTGGGCAATTTTTAATGCAGACTGCTCAGTCTTAATGTTCTCGTAATCATATTCCTCTGGATTCAAATAATGATTAAAATAATCCATTACATACTTCAGGACAGTAGTCATGTTTTCGGCATGATTTTTAAAATCGAACTCATCGAGCTTATCCTTTTTCTTCATTTTCGTTATGTATTGCTCAACCGTTAGCATTCAGATTCCCTCACCTTCAATTTATTGACGTTGTACTAAAAAGACTCCCGAATCCAAGGATTCAAAGGAGTCGTTCTTGGAGGGAGTCGATGGATTCTCTTAAACATCTTGTTACATTGTCGCGGCAAATGTCGGCCACGTTTGCGTTAACCATCCTACACTAATCACTACAGATTATCCTAAGCTGAATCCCGGTGATTTCCAGAATATATCCATATGCAGAAGACAGAATGTTAATTTGCTCTTCAGTCATTTGTCCCTTTGATAAACCTGGTTGAACTGCGTAAACCTCAAACTCAACAGGCTTAAATCTGCTTAATTTGGAATAATGAATTACGTCTCCTAATCTTCCCTTATAGAATCTTGTTGCCCTGCCGCGGCGGCTTCGTGCAGATTCGCGATTCGAGATGTGTTTAGATAAACCTTGAAATTTCCAAGCCCATTTTACTGACCGGGAGGCTTGACCACATACCTCCATAACATCTTTTACTCTTTGTCCTGACCTTTCCCCTCCGGAGAACTTACAATGAATTAAGGCCACTTTAATCTTGTCTTCAGTTTCATCAATACAAATGACATCCGCAGCTTCACCAGAGTCATCGTCATCTATTACAACCTTGTATCCCCTTTTCGAAAACTCTTGCAGCACTCTATATTGGATAGAATCTGTTCGGACAGAATTCCCTTTCCATTGGGATTCTTTTGTTATGTCTGTGCCATCCCAATTCCATGCTTCAAGATGGGTTGGGGGAAATAACACCATATCCTTTTGCTTTGGCTCAATTAGCAAATTTCCATCAAGTTCTGAACCATCGACAAATAAAATATTAGGTGGGTATTCTTGAAACCACTCCTCCAAGGAGGATACTATTCTGCCTACCTTAATAAATATTCGTTCCCCTGATAACATTACCACCTCATATCCGCCTGGACCTAAACAAATGGCGTACTTTGTAGCGTTATCATCGAATGCAACTGAAAATACAATTTGCCTTCTTTCCTTTAGCAATTCAACAAACTCAATACTGTAGTTAGAAAACGAGACCTCTCTTTGAGGAGATGTTAAGTCTATAGACTCTTCAGATCTCTGCAAGAGCTCAATTGGCCAATCGATAGCCAGTACTTCCTTATCAGGTACTTCTTCCACTACTACCGGTATAAGAACATTATCAATGATCTCATCAGTATTAATACTTGTATTTATTACTTTTTCCCCAATCTTATCGCACCATTTAATAAACCGAAATATTGGACCTTGATCTTTGGACCATATTCGTCCTTTGTATGAACAACCGATGCTTACCGGCATTCCATTTTCATAACCACCGCCGTAGACGTTGGACTTCGTTGAGGTTGCCTTTTGGGCCGGACTTAACGCCTGCGCAACATCTGCCCCCGTATACATAGAATAACGAAGATTTCGTCTGCCAGGCTTTTTAAGTCCTATATTTTGGAACACTAATCTTGATATGCCAACCAACGATCTAAAAACCGCGTCTCCCATTTGAAGAACAGAACTATTATTAGATACAGCATCAGCTAGTTCTTGATGCAATGTATCTTTATCACTTGAATGAATGAATAGTAGTTTCATTTTAGAATTATAGTAGAGGATATATAAGTCCCATTTTTGGTCAAATGTACTTTTTAACCGGCTCCAATTTACTTTGAGTTGGCTTTCAGTAACAAAGTACAACGCGTTATCTTTTTCATTTAACCACGCCCCACGCACAACTAATTTATTATCCAAACCTTCATGGAATTTCCTTGGGTTGAATTGTTCACATTTAAATACAGCTGTACTAAATTTGGGATACAACATTTTGGGAGAGAGCGCCTCTTGTTCAGCAATTACTTCGGACGAATACATTCGCTCAGAATTTTGCAAGAATTCAACCATCTCAGCATGTTCTCTTACAGCTTCTGAGGCATATTCATTAAGAAGGGTGTTCCAATCAGCATCTTCGCTATATAGCCTTTCTAGTGCTTCCGTAACGTTTTGATTAGCAATGTTTGCGATTACTGTTGCATTGCCTAAACTAGAGTCTGATGTCCTTGTGAAACGTCCTATAAACTGTAGAAGGACTGCCAAACTTTTATGTGTGTCATGTACAGCTGCAATTTTAAGTTGTGGTAAATCAAAACCCTCCCCTAACATATCAACACAAACCACAATTCTTGATTCACGTTTTTGTATTTTTTCCAGCAACTGATTCTTACCCACAGAATTGCTGTGAACAATGATTGGATTGTGGATCGCTCCAATATTTCTATAGAAAATAAATACCTTTTCAGCTCGCTCAATACTTGAACAACGAGCCATCAGAATATGATCATATCCCCTCTCTAAATCTTGATTGAGGATACGAACAGCTTCAGCCGCAATTGTTCTGTCCATTTGATCGGTTCGCATTTCAAATACTGGCTTAAATGTTATGGGTTTAAAGTACCCGTCTAACTGTGCCTTCGCTAAGGGATAAGAATAAATAACCTTTCCATCTACAGGTTTACCATCCCTACGAAACGGTGTGGCGGTAAATTGAAGGATCCTTTTGTCCCGAAATGAATCTCTAATGAAATTCCAACTGTCAGCAGCTACATGATGGGCTTCATCTAAAATAAGACAACTACACTTTTCAACAATCTTATTAATAAGCTGGGTAGCATTGCCTTGTGCTATCGTATTAATGGTTGCAATGACAACATTGCAGTTATCGAATATTTCTAAATCGGTTTCATTAACCGGTCTACGCCGCATTATCCCTACAATAGGATTAGGCGTAAAAAATGGGAGGTTGCCAAGCAATCTCAATAACCCCAGAGTCAAAAACTTCTGTGAAATTTGTTCTCTTAAAGCCCTTGAAGGAACTACAACAAGTAAACATCCATCAACGTAGTTCACAAGCGTGGCCAGCATTGTTTCTGTTTTTCCAGTGCCGGTTGGCATCACAATGGTAGCCGTTTGATTAGATATACTCCAATGAGCACCAACTGCATGCAATGCACCTATTTGAGGTGGTCGTAGCCCGGGGGCAATTATCCCCCCCTCTTGATCTGTGATCTCTTGCTTAAATTGAAATTTATGTAGCCATCCTTTCTGTACTTTAACTTGTGTATTATTTCCTTCTTCACCAAGGTAGTCAACTAGGTTTCGGTGCCACAACCATTTTGAAGTATCACCATCTGAAAACAAAATTCCGGAAACATCAATATCTACAGGCACATCCCTAATATTACGCTTTGTCACAATAATCTTTTCCCCATTATTTAGTTCAAAAAGATCATCTCGCCGTCTACCAAAGTACTGAACTGTAGATTTGTTAATGATATGCGTAGTTATCGAGTTCCTAATCACATGTTTCGTAATGCCACACCTATGCTTTTTACTCGGACCTAATAATGCAGGTAGAATTAAATCATCGCCAACCTCCAAATTTCTCCCCCCAAATTAGATCGTATAATCCTCGACATTATTTTACACCATTTTACAAAAAGGCGGGAAGTGTTAGCTATAGATATGTGTTGTAGCACTAATGGGAAGAGTAACCCAAATTCACATCAGAAAATCAACTACAAACTCAAAAACTCGAAAATGCTGACAATGGCTCGGAATTGAAATTTGATTGCACGAGACTTACTATATGTATAAAGAGATGTTTTCTTGAACAGACTAAGACCCGGATCCGCGCTAACATCCGGGGCCGCATCAATAGTCTTCCTTCAGGGGGCAGGCTCATAGCTGGGTGGTGAAATAGACCTTAACTTTGCCGAGTAGGGGTCTATTTCTTTTTGCATCCTTAAGGTAATGATTCGGCCCATGCTATTACCCCTCACGTTCATTCCTAACGAATAATTGTGCAAATTTCTGAAGTAAAGTTCGATTGGACTGATCGTTCCAGTCGATAAATTTGAAGAATAGTTCCTTGTTAATGACAAGAACAGGACTATCTTCAATGATGCATTCGGGAGGCAAGAAATTAATTTTATTAGCCTTATCCTTATTGCTCTGATTTCCAAATTCGTCGATGTTTATAAAGATTGAGTTATCTTCGCGAACATCAAAGTATTGCCGGTGGCTACGGTATAATTCTCGCCAAATGAATTTTCCACGCTCATCGTAATCGTTGAATTTATTCTCCGGAAACCAATTCGGAATCTCAAGCCCACATTCCGAATAATACTCTTTGAAAATTGCCCTGGCAGCATACAAAAAATCGTCAGTTGTATAGAATTCCTTGCCATCTTTCAGCCACTGGGCCATACGGAAACTGAAATCTTGAAACAATGACGAATCAATATTGGCCATTATCTCGCTCAAATATTTGCTTGAGCTGGACATTAACCCCTTCTGGAATGTGTTATCGATTTGAAGGTAGTAAATCCGCATTGCCGTTTGTGAATTCACGTCAAATCCGGTTGCATTAGTGGTTCCAATTAAAGCAGGATGGCGGCCTTTACGTTCATTGCTAATGAACTTAATAAGCCGTTCCCCTTTTTTGGCTGCAGTACTGGTAAAGAACTTCGGATCAATTTCGTCAATTAAGATGGGGTTGACGTTGCTTGAATGAAAGTAATCCCATATGATATTCGAATCTTTGACCTGCTCATAAGCCATGTAGGGTGTTGTATTCCCTAAAAGCATCCCGACAAATTCCAGCGCAGTAGTCTTGCCTGACATTGATCGACCAGCAATTATCAAAAACGGCGGGAAGTGCCTCCTTACGCTTTCACGCCCTTCTTCCATGGCATAGTGCTCTCGCATTTTCCATATGTAAGTAGCCATGAAACTGTAAAGGATAATTTCGAATATTCGGGATTGGTTTCGTTGGTCATCCCGTGCCGTAAACAATTCATAAGCTTCAACAAATTTATTGATAAGTTCTAGGTTTTCGAGTAACTTCTCTTGACTCTCAATTGGCTTTGAGAAAGGTACTAACATCTGGTTATCGGTATTTGTTTCATTCGTGACAGCTTGTTGGTTTTCTGTATAAAGCAAATGAGTGCCATCATTATAAATAAACTTAAATCTGTTATCCAATTCTTCTGACTTTTTATGAGTCTTGGATATGATCGTCTTAATCGAAACAGACTTTTGTTTTAATTCTGCAGCCGGTAGAAGCTTATATGTTCCGGTTTTCGTATCTTTTTTTGTGATGACTTCAACAATCTGTTTAAATTGAACAGCGTCTTCTCTTTCGACCTCTATTTTATCTGGAAGAAGTTTGATCTCTTCCATTTCCTCTTCTGAGAATTGAACAATAACCCGGTTACGTGTAACTTCATCCAGCAAAATATCTTTTATCATTTCAGGGTCTGCAACCCAAATCGGTTCTTTTGAGACCTTTGTCTTAATCACCTCCGGAATATAATCGGAAGTTTGTTCAAATATTTGATAATATCGATCAAGATAAACATCATATAATTCGCAATTATCAAAGACCATTATTTCCTCAAATTGCTTCTTGCTCCTAAATGCATTCTCTGTGAAGTTTGCAGAACCCAAGATAACCCGAGTAGTATCTTTGCCTTTCAATAAATAAAATTTGGAGTGAACGGAAAACCCCTGTTTTGCATACCGGATATGATATTGGTTAGAACAGATACCTTCCTGAACAGATTGAGGCAATAACTGAATAAACTGGATACGTCTCTCAACATCAAGGAACGTTTCCAAACCAGTTGCAAACGGACCAGCGACATTTCCATCTTCAATGCCTAAGATCAGACTGATTTTTTTTATCTTTTTCGTTGTGTTAAAAAAGAACTTCGGTGAAGCTACGAAGCTGACAGCCAGCAATTCGTCATATACATCCGGATTAAATAATTGGTCAATGCTCATTTGAACGGGGACCATATCTTTGATAATGTGCAGAAACTGTATGTCTCTGTCGACCTGTTGCTCATCGAAGAGCGATAATTGACCTTCATTACTCATCCTTTTCCCTCCCTATATCTGAATCACTTTCATCTTCGTTCACATCCATAAGAAGAAGCTGAGCCATTCGTGATAAATCTTCTCTGTTGAAACGAGCATTGGGGTCATAAATTGTAAAGAAATGTTCCTCTCCAGTTACCTCATTTTTCCGAATGCCAATAACTGAGCCATCCTCGCATTTTTCCTCGCTTTCAATCCATTTACTTTCAATAAATTCTTTTGTCCATTGATGCATGGCCAAAAGAGCCGCCCCGTTCTTTGGAACCCCTAAATAATCTGCAATTGACTGCAGATCTTCCGATAATCGCTCTGGAACATAAATTCTCATATCGATTCGATTTATCTTATTTTCTTTTTTAGGCCTTGCCATTTTAAAATACCCTCATTTCTTCGGATTAATAATCCGAATATATTTCATGCGTATTATATTGTCAATATAAAAAAGCTGAATCCTAAGTGGACTTCAGCTCATGACTTCGTTTTGAGTTACTCATGATGATTTTAATAGTTAACGTCTGCTGACTTATGTGTTACACTGAAAATTCCCTAATAATACTGCCTAATATATCCATATGCTTTTTCAAACAAATCCTCATCCCGAAGATGGTACTTGACCACCAATGTTTTCCGTAGCGCCTTCTTTACTTCTCTCTCTCCTGCCAACGTGTTTTGCCATCCGGGGAATCGAACCAATCGGACGATTTCATCGATGTCGGTCACAATCCGTTCCACAATAATCGGTGTATTCTCATTTTTAACTTCATCGAAAAGCTCGGTCAACGCAGCCTTGCCGCGGTCTTCGTCTTCCTCGGGCGGAGTTTCTCTCTCGGCATGCACGACTTCCTTGGCGATTTGTAACAGCTGCTTCAGAAACTCAATGCTACTTACCAGTCCTTGTTCATGACGTTCCTTAAGCGATTCCAGCCTTTCGGATAGCGCTTTGAACTTTGGGTTTCCTATATGATTCCTTAAACGCCGAACGACCTTTATTTCGATTTCCTTGATTTTCTTTCCGTCTGCGGTATGCATTATGGCTTCGAGTAGATCAGCATCCAGAACAAGCATATCCAAGTCATCACGTACGGTATCAACATGAACATTTTGGTGAATCAAATCGATCGTTTTGGCACCGAGCGAATGCCAGATTAACTTGCCATGACCGCTAGAAGGCTGCACGGATTGGTAAACCTGTGATAACCAACGATAGTCCGTTTCGAACTGATTCAGAATCTGATCAGGGGAAATCGCCTCCCATAACTTGCACAGCATAGAGAATTCAGCTGCGAAGTTGTCCCGCACAGCATTATTCGGCAAGCATTGCTGAGCAGCTATTAATCCCTCATAACCCTGCAGTGAGCGGTCCACGCCAACGAAGAAGGCCAAACACTTCTGCAAGGCTTCCGGTAAACGATTTTTAAGCTCCTCAATATTAGAAACGACCTTACTCACACTTTTATCGTCAAATTCAAGCGCTTGGGCCACATCGTCAAAAATCCCAAGGTAATCCACGATTAGTCCGTGCGTCTTTTGCTCGGAGTAAGTTCGGTTCACTCGGCAGATCGCCTGAAGTAATGTGTGATCACGCAACGGTTTATCGAGATACATTACTTGAAGTATAGGCGCATCAAAACCGGTTAGAAGCTTCGATGTTACGATTAATAACTTTAAAGGATCCTTCGGATCGCGAAAACGCTCCAATAGCTTTTCTTCTTCATCCCGACTACGCTCATAAGGTTTATACTGGGATTCACCGTTATTCACCGTCATGACTATGTCACTAGTTTCCGGCGGTAGCAGTTTGTCGAGTTCAGCCTTATACATCAAACAGGACTCACGGTCGAAAGTAACAATTTTCCCCTTAAAGCCATTCGGCTGTACCTTTGGGGTAAAATGACTCACAATGTCCTCGCAGATGCGTCGTACGCGTTCTGGTGTTTTTACCAATACCGCCATTTTAGTGGCAGTTTTGGCAAGGTTGTCGCGGTCCAAATCGGATAGTCCGCCGGTCATTTCAACATAAGCGGCATCAATTGCCGTTTTATCGATCCGAAGTTCAAGCAATCTTGGTTCGAAATGAAGCGGAAGCGTGGCACCATCGCGGATAGACTCTTCGAAACCATAACGGCTCATATAGCCGCGCTCATCTTCCTCGGCACCGAAAGCGTAAAACGTATTACGATCAGCACGGTTAATCGGTGTTCCGGTCAATCCGAATAAAAAGGCATTCGGCAATGATTGACGCATTTTGCGCCCGAGGTCGCCTTCCTGTGTACGATGGGCTTCATCCACAAGCGCGATGATATTGCTTCGTTCGTTCAATGCACCCTCGGATTCCCCAAATTTAAAGATGGTCGTGATAATGATTTTTCGAACATCCTGTGCAAGCAATTTGGCAAGCTTCTCACGACTTTCCGCCTTCTCCAAATTAGGAATATCAGCAGCGGTAAAGGTGCCGGTAATCTGGCTATCCAAGTCGATACGGTCGACTACGATCAATACGGTTGGATTTTTCAGCTTAGGATGCATTCTTAATTTCTGTGCCGCAAATACCATCAAAAGGGATTTACCCGAGCCTTGAAAATGCCAAATCAATCCCTTTTTGGGATAACCCATCAATACGCGTTCCACTATTTTATTGGTTGCTTCATACTGCTGGTAACGACAGATGATCTTAATTCGACGCTTTTTCTTATCCGTGGCAAATAGGGTAAAGTTGCATAAGATGTCCATTACCACATGCGGACGTAACATGCTTTCCACTGCCAGTTTTATCCTTTGCATTGGATGCATTAGTACATCTTCTGAGTGGTCTACATTCCAAGGCCCCCAATCCTTAACGGGCAGACCGATAGAGCCGTAATGGTATTCTTTTCCCTCAGTGGAAACAGAGAAAACATTGCAAACAAACAACTCGGGGACGAACCTCTCATAATCGTCATGCACCTGTACTGCCCCATCGACCCAGCTACTTGCTGTCCGAACCGGCGTCTTTGCCTCAATAAGAACGAGGGGGAATCCGTTAACCAACAGGACAAGATCCGCTCGACGTTCAGCGGAACCTGCTCTGAAAAAAAACTGCTGTGTCACTACATACTGATTGACCTCAAGATCTTCAAAATCCATCAACCGTATCGGTACATGTTCGTTGTTAGACCCAAACGGCATGGAACGCTCTCCGCGTAACCACGAAGTCATTTCCTCGTTGGCACGTATCAGTCCGTCGGAACGAACTGATAGGACTATGGCCCGGAGCTTATAGAGTACTTCTTCGGCCCGGTCAGGTTTGGCGGCAATCTCCGGATTGAGACGGATAAGCGAATCACGGACCCACGGTTCGACAAACACTTCCTGCGGCTGGCGCTGAATATCGATGGAACTAACATAGTGCCAACCTAACCCTTTCCGAGTCAACCCATAGTCCGAAGTTGCTTCACGGATCACATTGGCTGATGGTTTCTTGATGGCGGGACCGGCTAATACGTCACGTACGAAAGCTTCGACGGTATTAGATTCGTTGAACATTTTGTTCACTCCCCCGTGTACAATATCTTCAAAACTGATTTTTTTAAAAACCGATTGCTAGAAATCCTATTCTTAACAACTGATAACGAAGACTCTAACTTATCAAAATGATCAGATATTCTTTCCTGAACTAACAAGTCAGGAATAAAGGTCATCAACCTTGCAATTATTTTTTCGTTTATCCCTGGCATCACAGTACCATATGCTTGCCCTTGTAGCCAATTTTGGGTAGTCTCAGCTCGTAGAAAGTGGAAAAAGTATCGCTGATTAATTTTTGAGGGATCGACACGAAATCTGATGCAATCTGAACCAACAACAAATTTATCATACACTGGGCCGACAAAAACTAAGTTTCGCATGTCACCTTTTCTACCGATAATCATATCCCCCTCTCTCATCCAGTACTTTTCCAAACGTCTCCAATCTTCTTCATTAATAAAAGGCCCTGATTCAATATTCAATTCACCATTTACCATATTTACTGGGTTTATGATAGGATATCCAGAATCTTGATAAGCCGATGCCTTTAGGACCGTACCGAAAGGGCCAGTTTGTAATGAAAGGGCCCCCATTTTTATTAGTTCACCACATTGAATTTCCGGTGATGCAAAATACTCGACAGCAAGGGACGCTCGGAGTTTGCCTAGAGTAATTTCTACATTTTTCAAAGATTCATACTCATTTTCAATTGATTCAAGAAATTGAAGTGTTTTCCTCTGTCCCCCAATTGGTGGCAGCCAAAACTTCTGAGCAGCAAGGGTTTTCCAGTTAATCGTCGGAGAAAGTGAACCTACCGATATTTTCAATGCCCTATCCATAAAAGTATCGCTTTGCATAAAAAAGGATAGAAAACCAGGTACCACTGCATCGGTATTGGGTCGTAAAACCATCGCATGAGCCGAACAAATACCGTCAAAATCCGCCACTGCGAGTTTCCGCTGATACGCACGGCGGCGCCCAAAAATGATATCACCTTTTTTAAATTTTAGTTTAGTCGCGTTTACGTCTTCTGGTTGACCCCAACGCCGAATCTTTAATGATTCAGAGTCAAGATGTTCCAAACCAACGTAGTATTCTACATTTGCATTGGCAGGATTATCGATGCGGTCATTCACATTAGTAGCGATTTGATCAAATCGCCAATGTTTCCAACCGAGCTTTATCTCACCGTTAATTTCAATCATTCTTTTTTTCCTCCACAAGCCCATCTAAAGTCTCTAATAAATCACTCATTTTTCCCCAAAAGAAGTTGCTCTCTTCCTGACAACTTTCCCATAAAGAATGCAAACTCTGTGGAGATTGTTCGCGATCATTTACTGCTACCGAATTCCGGCGAACATAAAGAGGAATAGAAAGATTCCCATTGTTTGCTGTAATTTCATCAAGACTCGCGATTTTGGCGAAACCCGCATCATTTCCGAACCTCTTGTATGCCTCAATTATACGTTTTTGATGCCCCGGCTTTAAAAAACTCTGCGCTCGTTCACGAGCAACTTCATTTACCGCGTCGATAAAAAGAACTTTTCCACGCCGCTCCGGGGACTTTTCCCTTCGACATACAACGATACAAGATTCCATCGGAGAATTATAAAATAGATTCGGACCGAGTCCGATGACAGCCTCAACCCAATCCTGAGCAACCATCTTAGCGCGCATTTCCTGCTCCTCATTCCGAAATAGCACACCATGAGGCCATAGAATGGCACATCGACCTGTATTTGGTTTAAGTGCAGCCAAGATATGCTGAAAAAAAGCATAATCGGCGCGGCCTTGCGGCGGCGTCCCGAGGAAGTTTCGCCCCCATTTATCCTGTTTAAATGCGGCCCGATCCCATTGCTTAATTGAGTATGGTGGATTTGCCAGTACCACATCAAATTGCTTTAGACGATCGTCCTCTACTAATTTTGGATCGGCCAAAGTATCCCCTCGAAGGACCTGAAAATCTTCCACCCCATGAAGAAAAAGATTCATTCGTGCGATACCGGAGGTAATCAAGTTCCGTTCCTGACCGAATAACTTCAGCGTTCTCCACTCACCACCCGAACGTTTGACTTGATCCAGTGCGGAAATTAACATTCCCCCGGTCCCACATGTAGGGTCGTAAATAGATTCACCCGGTTGTGGAGCCAGCATTTGAACCATTAAATGGACAACAGTACGGTTTGTATAGAACTCTGCTGCGGTATGACCGGAATCATCCGCAAACTTTTTGATCAAAAATTCATAAGCATTCCCTAGTTCATCCTCCGGTACATTGGCAACAGACAGTATCTGGGTGGAAAAATGCTCAACTAAATCCTTCAACGTTTCATCAGGCAATCGTTCTTTATTCGTCCATGGAGCATCCCCAAAAATACCTGTTAACAGTTCAGGATTGCTTGCCTCAATGGCTCTCATAGCATTCTGAATCGCTATTCCGACATTCCTAGGGGTCTGACGAACATCATTCCAATGCGCACCGGATGGAATCTGGAAACGGTGATTTTCGGCAAATTCAGCATAGGTAATGTCACCGCCTGATTCCTCTAGTGCTTGTTGATACTCCTCGTCATAAACATCCGAAATTCGTTTAAAGAACAGCAGTGGGAAAATAAATTGCTTATAGTCACCCGCATCTATAAGGCCACGTAATAGCGTCGCAGCACCCCACAGGTATGATTCTAGTTCCTGCTGAGTTATACGTCCGCTCATTTCAGCCAGCCCCCTTCGTTAATTATTTGCTTCAATCGCCTTTCGGACTCGCGGCATTGATCCAGCGCTGCTTTGAACTCAGCAATAGCTTGAGGAAGTGGCAGAATGTCATCACTTAAAGGGGGAACGACATATTGTGAAATATTAAGCGTCCAATCCTCCCTTTTAATTTCGTCAATCGTTACAACACGAGCTCTGTCTTGTACATTTTCGTATTTTTGATACCAGTCTAGTATTTCGACAACGTGCTGAGGCTCCAAGTAATTTTGTGCTCGGGAGCGACGAAATAAGCTGGAGGCATCGGCAATCAGGACTTTCCCTTTGCGTTCATCAGATTTGCGTTTACGCAATACCAGGATACATGCAGCAAGCCCTGTCCCGTAAAATAAATTTGAAGCCAGGCCGATGACCGCTTCAATCAGATCCATCTCTAGCAATTTCTTACGAATATCCCCTTCTACACCTTTGCGGAATAACACACCTTGAGGAAGCACTACGGCCATTCGCCCAGTTACTTCAGCCATGGATTTAACCATATGCTGAACCCAAGCGTAATCACCAGTGCTTGAAGGAGGCATTCCTGCGAAATTGCGCCCATATGGATCATTTACCCAAAGCTCTTCCCCCCATTTTTCAAGAGAAAACGGGGGATTAGCAATAACACAGTCGAACGTTGCAAGATGATCCCCTTCATAAAAAGCAGGGGTTCGAAGTGTGTCTCCACGAACGATTCGAAAGTCTTCGATACCATGGAGGAACAAGTTCATTCGTGCAATAGAGGAAGTAGTCAAGTTTTTCTCCTGTCCGAAGAGTTTGCCCCATAAACGCTTTACGTCTCCATGTTTTTGCTTAACATGATCCACTGCCGCAAGTAACATACCTCCAGTACCGCAGGCCGGATCATAAATGGTTTCTCCTTCTTTCGGATCTAGCATATCGATCATGAGTCTGACGATACTTCGCGGTGTATAAAATTCACCGGCTTTCTTATTTGTGGCATCGGCAAATTTTTTGATCAAATATTCGTAAGCATCACCAAGCACATCAGAAGCCACGTGTTTATTTCCAAGCGAAAGTACCGAAAAGTGCTCAATCAAATCTTTCAAAAGACTATCCGATAGCCGATCTTTATTCGTCCATTGCGCATCACCGAAAACCCCATATAGCGTATCCGGGTTCGCTTTTTCAATTTCACGCATAGCATATTGCAAAGTATTTCCTACGTTGACAGGGGTTTCCCTAACATCTTTCCAATGGCAGCCTTCTGGAATCTGAAAACGATGGGATTCAGGAAACAATGCCAATTCATTGTCGCCGGTTTCGTCAATAATTTCTTGACACTCTTCATCCCAGACATCACAAATACGTTTAAGAAAAAGCAACGGGAAAATATATGTTTTAAAATCAGCCGCGTCAACAGGACCGCGCAAAATATTTGCCGACTCCCATAAATGCGATTCAAGTTGAATAAGAGTAATTGTTTGGCTCATTATAGAGTTCCCCTCGATAAAAAGTGATATAAATATATGCTAAGGACCACTCGCACTTAGGCAGGCAACTCTCCGCGGATATTTAATCCTTGGAAATGTAGTAAGATCCCATTTACGTTTGATCGGGAATATTACGTTCGCTGCAGTGAATGTAGTACATGATTCTATAATACACTAGGGCAAGGAACACTAATTGTCAGGGAGCATACGTTCTTTAACCAAGAAAAAGACACGTATTCCCTGAACCGGTTAACGTGTCCTCTTTACGTTTCGATCTTATAGTTTCAGGGTAACACTATGTACTCCCTTAACATTTTCGACGATCCATATTAAAATCCTCTATTATCCGCCTTATTTATAAACTTCATGTTGAATTAATTCTTTATGTTTCTCAGCGTACTTTTCCCTTAAACCTGCCATTCGAACAATCTGCCATTCATAAATTGTTGAATTTGTTCTCCTTAGACAAGCAGCAGCATGTTTAATTCGTCTGATCTGAAATTTCTCCACCGATTCGACTACTTTATCCAACACTTCTCTGGTTATGGGAAGCTTCATTAAATTTTTGTATATTAGCGAGATATTTCCCAGTCTACGACCTATTTCGTTTTTGGTAACTCTAACTGGTTTGTCATTTTCACTTAATATTGCATTTGCAATTATTGTAACTCGTTCAACAGTTTCCTTATCGCGTTGTTGCCAATCAACCCTCTTATGTGAACAGGATCTGCTTTCATTCACTTCGGGTTGATGGCTCATTAACCATTCTTTATCGTTTCTATACAGCCAAGCAAATACTTCGGGTCTTCTTGAACGTAGTTTTGAGATCGATTCGCCCTCATGATCACTAATTAATTTTAGCCTATGTTCTCTGAACTCAGTACTTTTACAATTAAGTTCCTTTTCAACCAGGGTACCACAATTTATTTCAAGTTGCCTTTTTACCGTCTTAGGATCGACCCCAAGAATTCTCGCCTTTTCCCTTAAAGAAAGAGCAGCCCTGGAAAGTTCGATTAATTTATAGTTCCAGACTTGTCCGAATGCCTTTATCCGTCCAATTTTATATTTATCTTCGTGAGTTTTGTCCGGCCCTCTTCTCGAATAGACAAAACCACATGAGCATGCAAAGGTACCTACTGGTTGGCCGGTTTTAAAATCTCTTGTTATGACACATGAAGTTACAATTGGTTGACGATAATGATCAGCGGCCTTATTTAAACAAACCCATGGCCCTGATCCAAAGGGTTCATACGGATAATTCCTAATTTGATGTATCAATGATGAAATTGTCTCCCCCAAGAACCCAAGAACTAAAATATGCCTGAGAGGGTGACAACTTACTCTTGGTTTCCTAAAAAGCTTGTGTAGCCATGAATCCTGTTCATCCTTGTCGATATAACAATTTAAAACTTTTAACAGTTCCTTCCCGTAAAAATTATTAAATTTCGGGATCAAATCTAACCACTTTATTCTTCCCAAAACTGTTGCCAAGTTCTTCCTTTGCAGATTTGCGACATAAAATCTCTTTAGATTTTCAAGACCAAGCGGGCTATTTGGGGTGTTAAGTAAATAATAGGTTTGTTCAGAAATAAACTTCAAATGTTCAAAATTCACGGTATCACTAATATTTCCGTCTCCCGCTTCTGCGAGATGGCAACTCTTTTCTAAAGATATAAACTCATGTTTATTTTTGCGTTCCGTATATAGAATCTCCGATTCAGATAACCAAACATGATGTTTAGGGCAGATTTTCACTCCTTCAACTTGGTGAGTTCTGTGCCAGTATACTTCCCCGTATTTCGATTGATCTTCTTTTATACAATCAGGACAATATCTCAAATAATTTGGACTTTTAATTGTACTAGCCGTTTTCCCTAATTTCATATAAAAGGAATTCCCTTTATTCTCGGCCATTCCGATTCTCAACTGTTGATATCTGTCTTCAGGAATAAAAGGTGCATAATATGGCAAAAAGGTGTTTTGATCTATAAAATCATCAGGGGTATGGATACTTGAAACAGGGAGCCGGTCACATAATTTCTTTAGTTGGGAGGGAAGTATTGTAGCAGCACAAACAACAGTTGAACCAAACAGGTCATCCATGGTTTTTTTTGTATTTTCATTACCCGAATATTGGTGATATCTAGCAAATACACTGTATAAGATTTCATCTTCGTAAATTGGCGGGAAAAATATCAACACTATCACCTTTTAAAAGTACTAGTGTTAATAGTCTTCCCCTTACAGTTGGAATTAATCCATAAAGCGTTCACTTTTTAATTCTTCTTCAATCGCAATTTTTGTTTCCATACTACATTTTCGATATCGGGCACTAACTCTGCTCAATGTATGATAAGTAACATTTCTTATACCTCTTGACTTCTCTTTACTCACCATTGTTGGTAAGTTTCGTAATAAGTAATGGTCTAAAGACTCGATGCATTCACTCAAAGCCTCTCTTGTCTTCTTCAATTCACTTTCAAACCGATGGATTAACTTTCGATCTTTTGTTTCCAGTTCATTAAGGATTAAATTTTTGCTTATTCTTAGTGAGGGAGATGAATGATATAAAGCAGTAGCTGACATCCAAATCTTTTCACTAAGTTCTTGATCGATATTTCGCAGTGTATTCTGGTCATACTTCACATTTTTTTTACAAGGTACAATTGTATCTATCCAAGTTATATCGTTACGTATTAACCACCTCATTGAAATATGATCCTTTTTATGAAGTTCATCTCTGGATATGTCAGGGGATGTCTTGGTCAAATTTAATATTCTTTCTCTATATTTATTTCGCTTCCCGATAAACTCATCTTCACTTTCTTGATAAGTTGCGCCTTGCTCTAAATGACCTTTAACAAATTCAATAAAAGCGGGATGATTTGCTTTTCCAACGCTACCACCAACTTCTAATCCATAGAGTTGTTTCTCTAAATATTTCCGGACAGTATTTCGATCGCTTTTTACCTTTTTAGAGATATAGAGGACTGACTTCCCATCAAGAAATAACTTTTTAACCGTACTAGTCCATAGCCATCCATAACTTACAACCTTTACATTTTTTATACTAAAAATGCTTCTTTTTCTTTGATCTCTATGTGTCTTTGAATATGAGAACCCACATAATTCGCATGTAAAAGTCCCCACTAGTTGGTTAGACTTATCTGATACAATAATCTTTTCTATAACAGGGTTATTATAACCCTCGCATATTCGATTCAGACATATCCACGGTCCTGGCCTAAAAGGTAGGAAAATGGCATATGTACAATTATATTGAATAAATCTCTCTATACCACCGAAAATAAATACTATCAAAAGGAAATAAAAAATTGGATACTTGTGGATGTGACTTTTGGTTAAGAAGTTCTTAATATTTTCTCTACTCGAGAGATTCTCCCGACTCATCCCCATTTTTTTCATAATTTTATCTGAATAAAAATCACACAGCTCATTAATCAATTTCTTTTTATATATTAAACCTCTAAAGTGAATATATCCTTTATTTCCAAGCGCTATATATAGCTTATCTAAGATATATATTGAAGACAAATAGTTGCTGTACTTCTGTACCTGCAAAAAATTATCATACAAACTGCATTTAATATTAATATTTTCAACAGCATCACTCGCTTTAATCGTCAGATCATGATTATTAGAACACCTTGGAACGCTGCATAATGTCTTTTTTTCAACTGAAAAAGTTTCATTACAGACATGACAGGTATCAATTAATTTTGTCGTTCTATGCAACATGCAGCAATCCACAAATTCGATCTGATGCATTAAATGTACATAACACTCACCGTAATGTTGAAAGTCATGTCGCAAACAATCTGGACAATACCTAATATTCTTAGATAAAATCTTTATGTGCCTCACACCTGTTATTTCTGCAGGTCTATTTGAGTTAGTTTTACTTCCTACTCTTATATTATCTAAGTATTCGCTATATTCTTCTTCGCTTATGAAACATTTAAAAAATAAAGTGTAAGTATGATTTTCTATAAAATAATCTTCGGAAAACTTATGTTTGATTGGTAGTTTCGGTACCAAGTATCGAAGCCTTCTTGGAATGTGTCCGTAAGTCATACTTACAGTTCCGAATAGTTCCTCAGATGTCTTTTTGATTGAAGTATTCCCGGAACGTAAATGATAACGGTAAATAATACTTCGGAAATCTTCATCAGGAAAAGGCTCTGGAAAAGATACTACATTTCTCATGTCTACGTCCCTTCTATGATATTAAATGGAGAAATTCAGCGACAACCCTAATAAGACCAGCTTCTTTTAGTGTCATCGGTCGCTCTTCCATTACGGTGCCTTATATGTACGATGTATCGAATATCTCCGTCCACTTACTGTATTCAATTTACTCTATCTCAAGTCATCATCTGAAGCAGTTCATCCGCTTCCCTTATGTACCGGTTTTCCTCTAGGGCCTCTTCTGTCGCTAAACCCTTCTTATGTCCCTGTTGAACGACATATCGGATATCAACCGGCTCCAGTGCAGGTTTATCCTTTTTGAGAAGCTTTTTCTTGGGAATTACATTAGAGGATTGTTTAGATTCTTTTTTCGTCGTATCGTCTTTCTCGTCAACTAGAATTAGTTGTGCTATTTGGCCAAACATGGACGAGATATCCCCCATACCTGCACTGGCTGTATACACCTGATTAGCTAATGATTCTGCAACAGTTGGAGATTTTCCAAGGTAAAGGGCAAATTCCGTTAATTTATCTAATACTTCTTCTTTATCTTTCTGCTGAAGGACACGTGCATGATCAGCTGCTACGCTTCCATGAATATGCAAGCGATGATTTGCCTCTTTGATATATCCATTAAGAGGTGCCCAATCAGGTTGGATATCATCAAGGTCTTTATAGGCAGTTGGATCCCCGGATCGCATTCTTTCAAAAATAGGCTGTACCAAGTTCATACTTTTTTCTGCCACTTCTCGTATTCGAGCTATATTTATGCGTTCATCACCACCATTTACAATCGTTCTCGATTGGGTGTGAATAAATAGCTTGACTGCAAAATCGGGGATACCCATTGAATAAAAGTGCATGGCTTCCTTGATGCTAGGGGTGATTTCTGTATACGTTTTTGTATATTGAAGGCCCCATAGGTTCTCAATAAAATGATTCCATTCCCAGCTGTCCTCGGTCATATAACCTGAAATGCTTTCAGCAAACCCATTAGGTATTCCTCTTCGTGTATTTGCCAATGAGTCTTTAAATAAGTACAACGCCTTGAATGAGCCAATAAGGATAGTAGGGATACCCAGTGTATTAACTAACTGAGTAATAAAATCAATCATATCGTCTTTGCCACCTGAGTAAGCCTTTTGGATTTTCTGAATCTCGTCAATAACTAATACTCCCAGATTTACCTGTGCTGCTACTTTGATTAATCTCATAACATGCTTATCAATCGTTCCTGGCTTCTCAGCAAATTTTTCATAAAAATTTGTTCCTAATACTTTATCCACTTCTGCGTAAAAACTCTTGCAAAACGTACCCACGGATTTATTATAAGGGCACTCGACTTTTAACCAGACTAATTGAGTACAAGTAAGTGCCCTCCCATCGTATTCACCATGATGGATTACCTGCGGAAACAACTTTGTTAGCATCCGTTCGTAGAGTTGGGATTTGCCATAACCATTAATCGCAATTTCCACTAAACTTTGGGCGGTTTGTACATTTCCTGCGAGATTCGCACCATTTTCATCAATGCCTGCTTTAAATATCTCATCCCATCCAATTGCAAACTGCCGATTATACATCGCGAGCATAGGATTTCGAGACTGATACCCCATCTTGATCATCGTATATAGATTTCGATATTTGTCGTAATGAGTCGGCAAAGGTACCCAAAAGTCCGGTCTTATTTGTTGCACCAATTCAAGTCGGTCTTCAACACCCATTTTGTTGTATTTATCGTCTATCGGAGGCTCTGATGATAAAACATCAATAAACGTACCAATATCAATTCTATCCGGCAGCGACTCGATAAAAGGATTCCCTTGATTTTTGGGAACCAATTGTTCTTTATACTCCGCAATGATGTGTATTCCCTTTCCAGAAAAGTCGTTATTTGAGGGATTCATATTTTCCCCCTTCTTTCTTTACTCCGTCTTGAAAAGAGCTCCTGAATTTCGTTATTTTTATCTAGCACTGAATCATCCGCCTCAAACTCCTGGCTGGGGAACCTAACCACGTTATCATTGTCAACTTCCGAGGTATTCAATTGCGAATTTACATTACTTATCGCGCTCATAGCCCCCCATGCTTTACTATCCTCAGTTCTTGCTTCACGCTTATCTTTTTTCCGCGAGTTAAAACTTTTATCTTTCGTTGCTGCTTTAGTCTCTTTTTTCGCATGTTTATCAAGCTTATCGGCGAAGGCATGTAATTCAGCAAGATGCTGCTTTTCCAATTTCTCCTGCTCTTTGATCTGAGAGTCACGATATTCAATGATTTTCTCTACTTCATCAAAATGCAACCCATCAAATTCTTTCGATCTAGCTGTCAGCAAACATGGAATCAGATCGCTTTTATACTTCAAAAATATACTGCTACAGTTTCTGGGGTCGTAACAAATCTCGATCTCTGTTTGACCATTAACTCCATTCCCATTTCCATGAAACCAGCCTTCCTTTATTCCAAGATCGCATGTATAACAAAGATTTCTAAACTCGATTCCGTGGCGAGTAACTCTTGCTTGTCCCCGTGGGAACAAATTATAACGCAGCTCATTTCTGGACTTTTCATGGAGTAATCTTTTCCCGCGGGCCCAGTTCCACACTTTTAATGGAGTTAGTTCAACTTGATCTGTAAACATCCCCTTTGTTGGGAGATAATCCTTGCTTAATGCACTTTTGTTATAAGTCATGAAGTACACAATAAGAAACTTATTAAACTCTTCAATGGTTAATGCAGAGTCACGTGCCGGATCGAAATCGCCTCTAACGCGTTGTCTTGCTTCTTCTGAACCAGACAGCAATTGTCTTATCGTTTCGTTCGTAATATGAAAATTTGCTTCTACAAAGGGCTTAAGGTCTCCACGATATGAAGGAGCATTCAGCACATCTACATGAAGGTTTACAAACCTCTCTGAAAGTTGAGACTTTAGTTCTCCGCGATCACCAACTAAGTTCCTAGGTAAGTAATGGCACGGCCATTCGTCTTCTGAAATGGGAAAATTGTAACGTGCACAATTCTCAACTTTATTTGTAGCAGCATGTTCTACCGCAACCATTGCTTCAAACCATGATTCTGAAGCCAAACTTACATGATACCCAGCCACGAATCTGCTAAACACATCAATTACAACATACAACGTAGGTTTACCAAGTATCTTTGTCCGATCAAATGAAACTAACTGTATATCAGATCGTGTTGCGTCTACTTCAAATAATGCACCAACGCACGAAGCTCTTTCTGAAGCATTTTCTTGCAAAGGACGTACATCCATGGTCGCACGACGTCTTCCATGTTTATTGGAGTATCGTTCAAAGGGTTTATGGTGCCGAGAGTACCAGTAGCGGAATTGACGTAGACTGGGACTTCGATCCACATCAACCAACGGAACTCGTACACCATATTTCCGGTAAAACCCTCGCTTATAAAATGTTTCACACATTCTTTCATGCGTTTTCTTAATGTTCATTCCCTGTCGTTTATGAAAAATTCGTATTGCAGATTCAAAAATTTCAATATCTGCTTCCGTCAGAATATATTTGTTCGTAGATACAGGACCCGTTTTGCGATTATAGTTTCGATCTACACTTGGGACACCACAATCAAAATAATTATCAAGCAACCCATTTTTTGATTTACCATAAAACCAAAACTTTTTTAAATAAGTTCTTATAACCTTCTTTGCTTTACCTGAAGCACTATGCACTTCGTGAATTAATCTCCCTCTATCTTTTGATATGTATATCTCAGGTTCTTGAAGTACAATATCTTTAATAAGCTCCCATCTACGCTCACGATTTTTTCGATATTTCTCTAAGTAGCTTTCATCAGGTGATAATAACCGCATGTCGGTTTCCAATTCAAGAATTCTGCTTTTTTTGTCATTTAATTCACTCATGATCTCACTGTATTTAATAAAGAATGGATAGGTCATTCTCCGATAATCATTTATGTTTACCACAACAACATTCTCTCTTTCATCATCGACCCACAAAACACGGAGTACCTCTTCTACTTCAAGATTCTCGTTTAATCTTTCAATGATCGAATTGTTAACAATAAACATCTTGATTCACCCCTTTGAACTAGGCTAAACGGATAGACGTCTTAACAATCTCATTTTCATAAACAATTAATGGCTCTCTTTCACGAATAATCCGATTATTCATTTCCGTTCCCCAGCACTTGTTTGCAAGTAGATATTGTAAGATGAACATGCTTGTACCATTTTCTAAATGGTAGTCCTTGTCTGTCCGTAAACACAGTTTCATTAGAGGGGTCTTTCCAGCATCATTAGCAAAAACTTCAAATAACCCATCAGACACTAACGAAACTAGTTCTTCATCCACACCCGGCCGTGTTTCAAGGTACTTTGCTTCTGCCAACCATTCAACATTTTTTACAAGAACGTTGGGGATCTTGTCTTCTGTGACAATACACCAGTCAATACCCAATTCCGCAAAGTATCTTCGCTCAATTTCAAAAAGTTCAAGAGTGCGAGCATCCAACTTCTCTTTTGGCTTAATAGTTCGAATGACATCGCGCATACCATCTCGAGTTTCAATGGTAAGTCTAAAGTCTGTGGTCATAACAACAGGTGTACCATCCAGATTCGCATGTTTTATTCCGAGTTGGTCAGCAATCTCCATTGTTTTTTCAATTGGCAAAAGTGGCCATTGCTCTCGGATATCAATGACACCATCCAGCCATTCACAGTAGTACAAATACTTTCGTTCATATTCTGACAAAGTATGGTGAACACGCCCAGTTTTCCAACCTTTATGACGGGTTAACCATCCTTCAGAAGCTGTCTTATTGTCATGCGCCTGAATAAAAGGTTGGTAGTTAGCTCCAACGCCTTGCCCCCTTCCTTTTTTTATGTAATTTTCCTGAAGCTTTGCTATTCGTTTTCCCCGTAAAGACATTCTTCTCCACCATCCTTTTAACTACATTTTGTGAAATTTTCATCCAACTTTGCTTATATATAAATCCTTATTTAACCGAGGATTTTTCTCAAAAACCATTGATGAAAATTTCATTACAAAAATATTAAAGGCCGTCCTAAAGGACGGCCTTAATTTCATCATTTTTATATGCAGTTGAAAATTGTATGCTATTCCAACACATAATATTTCACACCTCAAAGCATCGATATATTTAGCTCCATTTTAACCCATTATCGTTATTTTCTAAACCTCCAGGAACCAACTATTTTGTAAAGGTACCAACTATTTTGTAAAGGAACCAACTTTAATGTAAAGGTACCAACTTTAATGTCACTGAACACAAACAGTGTCCCAATTAACTCCCCTACTCCACCGTCACGCTCTTCGCCAGATTGCGCGGCTTGTCGACGTCGTTGCCGCGGGCGAGCGACGTGTAGTACGCCAGCAGCTGCAGCGGCACCACCGACAGCGCCGGCGTGAGCAGCGGCATCGTACGCGGAATGTACAGCGTCTCATCCGCTTCCTTTGCCAGCTCCGTGTGCCCCTCGTTCGCGATGCCGATGACCTTTGCGCCGCGCGCCTTCACCTCGACGATGTTGCTCAGCGTCTTCTCGAACAGCGTTTCCTGCGTCGCCAGCGCAATGACCGGAATGCCGTCCGTGATCAATGCAAGCGTGCCGTGCTTCAGCTCACCCGCCGCATACGCCTCGGAGTGAATATAGGAAATCTCCTTCAGCTTTAAGGAGCCTTCTTGAACAACCGTGAAGTCCAGCCCGCGGCCGATGAAGAACAAGTTCTCAACCTTCGTTAACGCCTCAGCCGCATGCTTCAGAGTCTCAGCCTCGCCCAGCAGGCGCTCCACCTGATCCGGCAGCTCCTGCAGCGCCTGGAGCGTCTCCGCAAGCAAGCCCGCATCGATGCTGCGCTTCACTTGAGCAAAATACAACGCCACAAGATAAAACGCGATCAGCTGCGTCGAATACGCCTTCGTCGAAGCAACGGCGATTTCCGGACCCGCCATCGTCAGAATGACGTCGTCCGCCTCGCGCGCGACGGAAGAGCCGACCACGTTCGTAATCGCCAGCACGCGAGCGCCTTGGCGCTTCGCCTCCCGCAGCGCCGCCAGCGTATCGGCCGTCTCGCCGGACTGCGACACGACAATGACAAGCGTATCCGGCGTAATGATCGGATCGCGGTAGCGATACTCCGAGGCGACGTCCGTCTCCACCGGAATGCGCGTCAGCTGCTCGATCGCGTGCTTGCCGACAAGTCCCGCATGGTACGCAGTGCCGCAAGCCACAATATGAATGCGGCGAATCGCCTGAATGTCCGCCTCCGACATGCCGATCTCGTCAAGCACGACGCGGCCTTCGGCAATGCGAGGGCCCATCGTATCCCGGTAGGCGCGAGGCTGCTCGTAGATCTCCTTCAGCATGAAGTGATCGTAGCCGCCCTTCTCCGCCGTCTGCAAATCCCACTCGACGCGGTACGTTTCACGCGATACCGGCGTGCCTTCAAGGTCGGTCAGTGTAACGCCGTCCTTCGTCAGCACCGCCATCTCGCCGTCGTTCAAAATATACACATCGCGCGTATGCTCCAGAATCGCCGGAATATCCGACGCGATGAAGTTCTCGTGCTCGCCGACGCCGATAATGAGCGGCGATTGCAGCCGCACCGCCACAAGCTTATCCGGCTCGTTCTCCGCCAGCACGCCAAGGCCGTACGCGCCGCGCATCCGCTTCACGGCGGCGCGAACCGCCGCTACGATGTCGCCCTCATACAGGTCCGCGATCAGGTGAGCGATCACTTCCGTGTCCGTCTCGGAGGTGAACGTATACCCTTTGGCGATAAGCTCTTCCTTCAAGGACACGTAATTTTCAATGATGCCGTTGTGAACGACGGAGATCTGCTTCTCCGTATTCACGTGCGGATGCGAGTTGACGTCCGACGGCTTGCCGTGCGTCGCCCAGCGTGTATGCCCGATCCCGATCGATCCTTGCAGCGGCGCGTTCAACAATTCCCCTTCCAGGACCGCAAGACGTCCCTTAGCCTTTTTGGCCTGCAGTCCGTTCTCCGTAAATACGGCGATTCCCGCCGAATCATAGCCACGATATTCGAGCTTCTTCAAGCCTTCGAGCAGAATGCTCTGCGAATCTCGATGGCCGATATATCCTACAATTCCACACATCTATCCTGTACCTCCGCCAATTCATTAGTTGGGGGGAAGCGCGCATGAAACCAAAGCCTCGAGCTTACCCGAAACTTTTTCATAATTTACAAATTATTCCTATAAAATGCCGCTCCACCGCCACTGCTTCTTTCTTCCATTCATACACCGATCAGCTGCCATATGAGAATCTTGTCCGAGTGGTCGCCCGCTCGTTTTCCCTTCTCATTCACGACCTGACAGCATAGCCGGGAGGTCCCCGCCGAACGCAATTCCTCGAACGCCTCCACCTCGTCAGCTTGCCGCGCGCGCACGCAACGTCTCCGAACGCACCGCCCGCAAGCTCTGGCGCTTATATTTCCTTAACCGCTGCCCTCGCTTTCTCCGTCAAAGTCTTATTCCTATCTTATTCATTTCCCCCCCGCGAGGCAACATGTATTTTCATGCCGTTTTCACAAGATGAGCCGGTGTCTATTGACAGCTTATGCCGCCTTGGGAGCAATGGTGAACCGGACCGGATGACCTGCCGCGCAGCGAATCCGGAAGCGGCTCATGAATAAAAAGGCCCCTGATTTGGACCGACCCGACCCCCGATCATGCATACAGCTCATCCAAAGGGCCTCGTCGTCCAAATCATGGGCTTAACTTTATACATTCCTAATTGTTAAAGAACCTAACCGTTAATGCGCGGAAGACCGGTCCGCCGCACCGAGCGCTTCCCGAACGGCATCGGAGATGTATTCTACGTGTTTTTCGATGATTTGCTTATCCGGTCCTTCGGCCATGACCCGGATCAGCGATTCCGTGCCGGACGGGCGGACGAGCACGCGCCCGTTCTCGCCGAGCTCCGCTTCCACCTTCGCCACCGCGGATGCGATCCGCTCGTTGCCGTTGAACTTGCTCTTATCCGCCACGCGCACATTGACGAGCACCTGCGGAAACTTCTGCATGAGTCCCTTCAATTCGCTCAGCGGCTTGCCGGAGCGCACCACCGTGCTGACGAGCTGCAGCGCCGTCAGGATTCCGTCCCCCGTCGTGTTGTGATCGAGGAAAATCACGTGCCCGGACTGCTCGCCGCCAAGGCTGTAACCGCCTCGGCGCATCTCCTCCATCACGTAACGGTCGCCGACCGCCGTCTGTGCGGTTCCGAGGCCAAGCTCCTTCGCCGCCTTGAAGAAGCCAAGGTTGCTCATCACCGTCGTCACGACGGTTTCGTGCTTCAGACGGCCCTCCCGCCGCATCGCGTCCCCGCAGATGCACAGGATATAGTCGCCGTCCACCTCTTCGCCGCGCTCGTCGACCGCGAT